>ERZ791765.914-NODE-914-length-24269-cov-3.299290_pt1 | contig 24269 bp, 19 predicted proteins | sample MGYA00509949_ERZ791765 | MGnify/ENA primary metagenome ERZ791765 (study PRJEB30046, sample SAMN00791980) | human gut metagenome | study: EMG produced TPA metagenomics assembly of the A metagenome-wide association study of gut microbiota in type 2...
GACAAAATTCTGGTTGTTGATCTTATTCATATTGGATCTCTGCTTCCAGAGCAGATTCACACCAAGGATCAGTGTTCCACACTGGTGTTCCATACAGAAGTCAATGATACTACGACTGATCTTGTGGCACTGGTCCTTCACAAAATTGGCATAATAATGCTTGGAAAAAGTTTGAAGAAGCATCAAATGATACAATAGTTTGCTACATGGATGGTTATCCTATAAGAAAGTGTGATATAGATGATAATTATTGTGTAAAAAAGAAGATAATAGATGAGATTGTATCAGAAAGAAAAAGTAATATATATGAAATTCAAACTATGAGTTCAAATACAGTTAAATCAAATGGTTTACCTAATAAGACGGTATCAATTCCTAAAAAATATAATAATGCAATAATACAATCAACCGTAGATGCACCTAGATATTCACAAACATCAAAAACATATTATTTTACTAGAACGAGGGGTGCCAAATATGCAAGTAAAATAACATATAAAGATTCAACTCAGCTAATTGCTTTAGTAGCAGGTTTTACACCTAAGGTTGGTCCTGTCATTTCGATAACTTTCACTTTTTCATCTTTATATAAATCATCTGTTGCATCTGATATCAGGAAAAGAACTGATAATAACAAAAAGGTAAAGATTAATGAAGCTTCATCTAGATATGGTACTTTTTATGGCGTTTTTGACTGGAGTAGTAGAAAAATTGAAGTTCCTCAAAATTATAGTAATGGTACAACAACTCAAAAATTAAAAAATTTGCAGTATAAATAATAAAAACATATAAGAAATTGAAAGAAAGGAGACTGGTTCATTATTCTCAAACGAGTGTAATCGAACTATATGTGACGAATGATGGAGATAAAATGCCCTTTTTGCAATTCGAAAATGGAAAAAGGTGAAATAAATCAAGACAGATATTCTTTGAAGTGGGTATCTGAAAATCATAGTGCCAAAAGTGTAAAACTTACAAGCTTACTAACAAAAACATACGTTGAGGCATATTTGTGTAGAGATTGCAACAAAATTATAATTGATATTAATCAAACTTAAAAGTTACTAAAGAATAAGAAATCTTATGAACAGTATGGAAAATTAGATAAATACGGAAGATGTACAACTTGTATTGCGAACATAGGAAAAGATTTGATGCCTACAGGAAAAAGAGGTCCAATAGGAATGATCAAGCCTGCAGGATGGCATACAGTGAAATACAATTGTGTGGATGGAAAATATCTATATAACCGTTGTCATTTGATCGGCAAACAAATAAATAAGGAATCTCCTGCCTCTAAGTGTAAACGAAGGTAGGAGAGGAATTATCAAAAAGAAATGAAACGGTAGTAGCGGGCGAAGAGAAATCGGTATCCCCTACGGACATAAGGTCAAGCAACGTCGGTATTCCCGACATGTCGGACTCTGTGAAATTATCGACCGTGGATTGAAACAAAAAAGGAAAAATTAAATCATATTTTTCATAAGGATTTGGGATCATTGCAACATGTAATGATCCTTTTTCTTTCCCGAAAAATACATTGATAAAACAAAAAATTTGTGATACTATATAATTGTATTTTTTATCAGATTCCCAACATTAGGAGAAGTGGGACTTTTTATAGAAAATACTTAGAAAGAAACTTTATAAAACTTTTATTTATAGAAGGGTACAAATTTAACAGACGGGAAGTCTGTTTTTTTTGTGCCTTTTTTGCGATAAGGAAATTGACAAAAATACGTCAACATGTAAAAATAAGAAAGGAGATATTTTGAACACAGAGTTATCAAGGACACTGACGATCGCAGAAGCAAAAGAACAATATGATGAGAATTGTAAAAATATTCTCAGTAACAAAGTGATTCTTGCTTGGATATTACGTCGTACAGTGAAAGAATTTGCTGTTTACAGCATTGACAAAATTATGGAATGTATCGAAAAACCAACAGTTTCTAAAGTATGTGTTAATCCGGGTCTGACGAATCATCAGAAGATCACAGGAATTAATACGGAAGATGCTGTAAATGAAGAAGGTGTCATATATTATGACCTGCGTTTTTTCGCTATTGTTCCCAAAACACAGGAAAAGATCAGGCTGATCATTAATGTAGAAGCACAGAAATCTTTTTACCCTGGATATCACATTGAAACCAGAGGAATTTTCTATGCTGCTAGGATGTTATCTGCACAGCTAGGAACAGAATTTGCGATTCCAAATTATCAGAATCTCAAAAAAGTATATTCTATTTGGATTTGCATGAATGCACCAAACTATATCGGAAATGCGATTTCTGAATATAAAATAGCAAAAGAGGATATTATTTCAGGAATTCCAGATAATGTGGAAGCATATGATAAATTATCAGTGATTATGATTTGTCTAAATCAAAAAAAAGAAGATCAAACGAATGATTCATTTTTGAAAATGATGAATTTATTATTAAATTCTCATATTTCAGCTAAGGAGAAAAAGAAAATTTTACAAACGGATTATCATATTCCAATGACGATCCGCTTAGGAGAGGAGTTGAATCTCATGTGTAACTTATCAGATTTGGTAGAAGAAGAAGCAAGAGAAAAAGCATTAAAGGAAGGACATGCTAAAGGACGTGCTAAAGGACGTGCTGAGGGTATTGAAGAAGGAAAGATTACCACTTTAGTTGGACTTGTTGCTGACAAAATACTTTCTGTTGATGAAGCAGCGAAACGTGCCGGTGTGGCAAAAAAAGATTTTTTAAAGTATTTAAACTAAAGCAACAGACTTTGTAGTAGTGTTTTAACGAAAATTTTATAATGAAAGGGTACAAATTTAACAGACGAAAGGTCTGTTTTTTTTGTGCCCTTTTTTACGTTAAGAAAGGAGAGAAGAGGATGGATGAATTCTTAAACATGGTTGAATCATTTTGTAACAATGGTGGTTTTTTGCAAATCGGATTACGAGATCCAGAAACTCTAAGAGTATATGCAGAAACAGCTCATAATCTTAGGAGAAGCAATAAAACATTGTCGCATGATGAAAAAATGATACTGACACGTATTGAGGTTATTTTTTGTGGAGCATATGGAGACATTGATCGTCGGATTATTGATATGGCTGCCAGCTTGCAACACAAAGACAATGATTTAAAAGGGTATTTAAGATGTTTTTATGAAAAAGAAGGCATCAATATGAAATACCGAAGTAAGTCGTTTATTCAATCCTGTTTAGATGGGGAATCTGTTCTAGCTGATTTAGATGATTGGATCAAATATTGGCAGACTCATAGTACAGGAAAGATACTTATGGATTTTTTAGGATTAGATCCGACAGAATACCGTAAATGGGCAGAAAGTAATAATCAAAAAAATAATGATCGAGATTTTTGGATCGAGGTAATAGAAAGTCGAACAATTAGGAGGAAAAAAGTATGTTAAAACTGACTGATCAAGGAAGGAAAGAGGTAAGGAACTTTGTTCAGAAATGTGAGGAATTCCGGAAGGAACTTCTGGAAACCGGCAGAGATACAGGACATATTGGACCGCCAGATGCGGAAACTGTTGAGAAATATGCAGTGCAAAAAGGTTCAGTAAATGGTGTTTATGAAGAAAGCTGGCATGTAGCTGATAACTATTGTCTTCGCATTATATTATACGTTAATAAAGATTTTATTGAATTATGAGAAAGGAGAATGATTAAGATGCTAAACGATTTAGTATATTTAGTTGCATTTATGTCTGTTTTTTTTATTGGTTTAGGAACGGTAACTCTGGCAGTAGAGAAAATACCATTTCTACACAAAATGACAATCCGACTTATTAATGCAATGACATTTAATGAAAATGATAAGATCCCGGAAGATTGGGATGGAAAGGATGAAGAATGAAGAAACAAGCAAGAGACATTGCAAAAACAAGTAATGGGAAGGTAGTGTTAGTTGCAGCGGATGAGCTGAAAGTAACATCATCCTTTTATGGAAGTATTTTTGCAGAAAAAGAGAAAATTAATGGTAAAACTGAGTATTCAAAGATTCCAATTTCATTATTAGAGGTTGGAGGGAGTAAAAAGAATGTAACATTTTATCTGGATGTGGATCAGGCAGAATATCTATATGAATTTGCCAAATCATTTGGGGATTGTAGTTACAGTTCATGCAAAAAAAATGAAGCTCAGAAGCTAAAGCGTACTTTATTGGTAAGACGACAGAGTTTCTATAACAATCAGCCTAAAAAATATCCATGGTATTTGGAAATTGAGGTTACTAAAAATGAAAAGAAAGAAAAAAGCTGTATCAATATGACAGATGAAGGATTTTTTACTTTTATGAATCGGATTCATCGTTTTATTGATTGTTTTGTTACCGCATATAGTACAAACATCATGAAAATGAAGTTTAATAATGAACAAAATTGGAAACAAAATAAGAATTAGCAGAAAGGAGTAAACAATGTCATACAGTGCATTGTATCGGAAATTCCGTCCGCAAACGTTTGATGAAGTAAAAGGGCAAGATCACATTGTTACGACACTGAAAAACCAGATTCGTAATCATCGTTTAGGTCATGCTTATTTATTTTGTGGAACAAGAGGTACTGGAAAAACAACCGTCGCAAAGATTTTGGCAAAAGCAGTAAACTGTGAGCATCCTATTGATGGAGAACCATGTGGAGAATGTGAGACATGTAAATCAATCACAGAAGGATCATCTTTGAATGTAATCGAGATTGATGCAGCTTCTAATAATGGCGTTGATAATATTCGAGAGATTAAGGAGCAGGTACAGTATTCGCCAGCAACAGGTAAATACAAAGTCTATATCATAGATGAAGTACATATGCTTTCCATCGGAGCCTTTAATGCTTTATTAAAAACATTGGAAGAACCACCGGAGTATGTCATTTTTATTTTGGCCACGACAGAAGTTCATAAGATTCCTATCACTATCTTATCAAGATGTCAGAGATATGATTTCCATCGTATTACATCAAATGTTATAAAAAAACAATTGATTGACCTTACCAATCAAGAAAAGGTAGAAGCAGAAGATAAAGCTTTGGAATATATCGCACGAATAGCAGATGGTTCCATGAGAGATGCGTTAAGCCTTCTGGATCAGTGCATTGCCTTTAATTTGGGCAAGAAATTGACGTATGATGCTACGTTAGATGTACTGGGAACAGTAGATATTCAGGTCTATAGTGAACTTTTAGATTTCATTATGGCACAGGATGTTGCGAAGGTTATGGACTTAATTGAAGATGTTGCTAGTCAAGGAAGAGAATGGTCACAATTTATCACAGATTTTTTGTGGTTTCTAAGGAATCTTTTATTAGTTGGGCAGGGAACAGATGCAGAAGAAGCATTAGAAGTATCTACTGAACAAATGAAGTTTCTACAGGAGAAAGCAAAGTTGATCGATGAAAAATTATTGATCAGGGATATTCGTATTTTATCAGCATTGTTGGAAAAATTACGTTTTGCTACAACAAAAAGAGTCTTAGTGGAAGTAGAATTAATCAAATTATGCAAGCCAGAAATAGAGATGAAGAATACTGATCTTGCTGAAAAAGTAAAATCATTAGAAGAACAATTAAATCTCGTCATGCTGCAATTAAAGAAAAAAGAAAAAACAAAAGAAGAGAAAAATACTAAGAAACTACCGGAACAAAAATCAGGGCAGGAAGAACAAATAAGAAAATCTATAGAAAGACTTCCAGAAATGATTCGTTATTGTTTAAAAAGAGCTGAATTAAAATTCGATGAAAAAGAAAAGGCAACAACGTTTACTTTTCCAGAGGAATGTATCCTTGAAAAACAATATGTCATTGATCATAAAGAGTTGATTGAAAAATCTGTTCATGCACAGATCATTGTGTGAATCATAGAAAAAGAGGATAAAAATGAAAAGAAAAGTTGAACTATTATTAATGGCAATGGCACTTATTGTGTTGGCCATTATTTTTTTACAAGAAACAACAACAAAATGTGTATTACTTGTGGTACTGATCGTGCTGCAAGTGATCACTGAGAAAGAAATTAAAGAAAATTAAAGGAGAATTTTATTATGAAAATTGATAGAAAATTATTTGAAGCAGCACTGCAGATTGCAAAAAAAGGTATTTCAAAGAAAGCAGATATAACATCTAAAACTCTGGTAGAAATCAAAAATTCAGGAATTTCTCTTGTTGGTATGAATGATGGAATGTCTGTTATTACCAATATGCCACCAAATAGTTTCGTTTTTGAAGAAACTGAGGAAAAGAAGTTTTTAGTAGATCCTTCATTTATGATGGATTTGTTAAAACAGCTTCCAAAATCTGTAACAGAAGTTGAGTTTGATGCCGAAAATGGTCTTGTTTTAAGATATGAGAAATCTGAATTCAAGCTTGAGACAATTGAAGGAGCAGATATGTTTCCAATGCCTACTAAGAAAGGGGTAGATGAAAACTTTGTTACGATCGAAGCGAATGATTTACGTCGCATGGTTCGTGCCACTGCATTTGTATCAGTACGAAAAGATGATTCTGTATCTGTAGGACAAGAAGCAATGAAATGTCTTGCAATTCATTGTGCAAAAGATGATATTAAAATTTATGCAGCAAATCCTTATCTTTTTTCAAGTTGTTTAAAAACACATGAAAATAATGGTGCTGATTTCAATGTATTGATTTATGCAGAAGATATTAATGAAGCAATCAACGCATTTCAGAATAAAGAAATTCAGATTTTTGCGGATGATAAATTCATGTATCTAGCAGATGATTATACTTTTATTTCACTGCGTATTGTAAATGCAAAGGAACTTACAATCAATACTACTTTAAAGAAAATAGAAACTAATAAAGATCTGACAAAAGTTAACGTAGCTAAAAATCTGATTTTAGGAACTATTAAACGTGCATGTTTATTATCAACGGATCGAAAAATGATTCGTATTTTGTTAAAAGCAAACAAAGAAACGAATTTATTAAATATCCAGGGCAAGAGTGATAGAGGATCTATTAATGAAGATATTGAAGCAATCATTGATGGAAAAGATGCGGAGATTTGCCTTAATGGAAGCTATTTATTAGAAGTTTTGAATGCCATGGATTGTGAAAATACGGAGATTAGATTTGATGCAGCAGATGAAAGGATTCCAATGCTTGTAAAAAATGGAGATGATGAAGTAGTTACAGATTCCACTTATGCTATTGCATTATTAAAAAGGAAATAGGAAAGTCCTAAAGAAAAAATGATGAATGAGAATAATTTAGAATAGTAGAAAGGAAAATAATATGAATAAGAATGAGTATAAAGTGAATACATATGTTTTAATTAAGAATGGTGAAATTTATGAAATTGATGAAGAAGGGTGTGTGAAGAAAGCTAAGAATGGAGAAAATGTTCCATTTTATAGAAAACGAGAAATTTCAGAAGCACTTTGTAAAATGACAAAAAGAAAATCATCAAAATTTTTACTTGTAAAAAAAGATGACTTTATTCATATGGAACAAAACGGAGGAACAGAAAAAATTTTCTGTTCCTTAATGTTTCCATTGGCAAAAAACAAACCTTCTAAATGGGTTACATTTATGGATGATCTCGTAACTCTATTACCGCAGTTAAATAAGGAATATCATGAAAATCTTAATATGATTTCACAATGCGATAAAGAGTTGACAGATTTAATGCATATGATAGAAGGATCACATGTGAATTTAATTTCTTATATTCGATATTATAGGAAAATTAGAAAAAATAGATGCCTTAGAAGAGAATGCAAAACAAATGTTGAATTAATCGATCAAATTAGAAATTCTTTAAATTTTACATTTAAAGAAATAAATACAATGAAAGGGAGTTTGTATAATGCGTATTGTCCAATCTATAACTATAGAACAGATTGGATTGTTGATCAAAATCGTTTAGCTAATACGCTTACAACACATTGCCAGTAAAGGAGAAAATCATATGAGTAATAAATTTGAAAAACATAGTGGATTTGAACATGTAAATATAAAAACATCTCAAACTCCGGTCAAAAGCAAACAGGCTTATTATGTATCAGTCTATTATAGCTTTTCACAGGAAAGTCCATTATATATGTTTGAGTCAGAAGAAGCAGCAGTTAAATTCATTAGAGAACAGTATAATGAAGAGTGGCAAATAACAATGAAAGAAAGAGAAGAGCATAATATTCCGGTTGAAGCAGATGAATTATTACGACAGATTTCAGATGATGGCCGTTTCGCTAGAATTGAACAGGTTGATTATAATAATCCATGGTTTATGGAATGGAATGTTACAACTGTATGGAATGAACCAAAAACAGAAGGTGATCCTAAAACAAATGGGATTGCTTCAAAAGATAAAGGAGAACAAAATGGGAGAATTTAATGAAGCACAGGTGGCTGCAATCAAACATAAGAAAGGACCTATGTTGGTGTTGGCTGGTGCAGGGTCAGGAAAAACTACAGTATTAACATATCGTATTAAAAACCTGATCATGAACAGAGAAGTTAATCCAAAGAACATTTTAGTGCTTACATTCACGAAGGCAGCAGCAAAGGAAATGGAAGAACGTTTCCATGGTATGATGCCTAAAAGAAATCAAGTTACATTCGGAACATTTCATAGTGTTTTTCTAAGAATTTTAGTAAAACATGGAGGCTATTCTTACAAAAATATTGTTTCGCCAAGAGTGCAGACAGATATTATTCAAAGAGCAGCTACAGAACTTGATCATTATTTAGGTTCTGGTTTCCAGGAGTGTATGGATAAGACCAAGGAAATTATTTTGAATATCGAATTGATCAAAAATCATCGAATTAAAGATGTAAAAGAGATTTCGGAAAAAGAGTTAGAATTGAAAAACATGTCTGCAGATACAGCATGGCAATTTTATCAGTATTATCAGAATTATATGCAGCAAAAGCATATGATTGATTTTACTGATATGTTACTTCTTACTTATAATCTCTTTAAAGAGAAATCGGATGTTCTGGATTATTACAGGGATTTATATCGGTATATTATGGTTGACGAATATCAGGATACTAATCCAATCCAAAATGATATTATCATGTTACTGGCAGAACCAAGGAATAATTTGTTCTGTGTAGGGGATGATGATCAGTCAATTTATGGATTCAGAGGTGCAGAACCAAGTATCATGTTACAGTTTCCAAAAGAATTTGAACATGCAAAGGTTATTCAGCTGCCATTAAATTATCGATGTAAAGAAAATATTGTTCAAGCTTCAAATCGTCTAATATCTTTTAATAAGAATCGTTATAATAAGAGGATTTTAGCAGCTAGAACAGAAAATCCAACAGATGCAGATGTTATCTTTCATGCGTATGATAAGTACAGCGAAGAATGTAATTATGTAAAGAATGTATTGTTAGGTAATGATAAACAGGCTGCAATGATTGGGAATGTACCTTATGGAGATACAGCGTGTTTATTCCGAACCAATCGTTCTGTTGAAAAATTTGCCGGAAAGCTGATGGATAGTGAGATTCCTTTTTATTCCTTAGAGCCTTTACGCAATATGTTAGATCATTTTGTTGCAAAACAGATTATGGCATATTTTGAGGTCGCAATGGGTAATGAGAAAAATCTTTACGAGATTGTGAATCGGCCAGTGCGATATGTAGAGAAGAGGTATGTAAAGCCTAGTACAACTTTAGCACAATTGAAAAGTATATATGCAAATGCGGATAGTGATAAGAGCTATGTATATGAAAATTTGCTGAAACTGGAAGAAGATCTGCATATTTTAAAAGAGTTAGGTACTCCTAGCAAGATGATTCAATATATTTTTTCAGAGGAAGGAATTAATTATAAAAAGCATTTGAATAATTGTTCTAAGATTATGCATATGACCGAAGAAGATATTGATGATTTAAAGGAAACAACAAATCAGCTTTACATTTTCTTCCGAAAATATGATACGATGGATAATTTAAAGAAAGGAATTGAGCAGTATACCAGAATGATTCAGGATGCATATAAGAATCAGGATCGAGTTGGCAAAGTTGCTTTAACTACAATTCATTCAAGTAAAGGGTTAGAATATCAGAGGGTTATCATTTTTGATGTCAATGAAGAAAATCTTCCATATCGGAAGGTTGATGAAAAAACTGATATTGAAGAAGAACGAAGATTGATGTATGTGGCGATCACTAGAGCAAAAGATCAGGTTATTATTTTATATAATAACAAAAATGCATCTCAGTTTGTTTCCCAGTCTCAATTAGCAAAAGCTGATTTTAAAGTAGGAGATATGATCTTACACAAAGCCTTTGGAAAAGGAAGAATTGTAAATACTGATAGTAAATATATTCAGATTGAATTTCCTGAAAAGAACAGAACTATGAAATTTAATTTTGAATATGCTATCACAAAAAATATTATTAAAAAACTTTAGTTTTTTCAGCTGTCACATTGAATTGTGGCAGCTTTTTTTATTCATAAACATGTTTGGTATAATTGAATTATGACAAGAATGAGCGAAAATATATAATATAAAAATGAGATGATAATGCTACTCATATGGTAGTATTTATGTTATAATATATAGAGTGGATTATGAGATAGTTTTATAATCCTATCAAAATTCATAAAATTAGGAATGAACTCAGGAAACCTTCGGGTCCTGGGTCTTTTTTTATGTCAAAATAGAAGGAGGAAGGTCATGAAGAAATACATTGCAATATGCGAGAAAAGTAGTATTATGGAAAATCTTGCAGAAGCATTACCAGAAAAGCTCGTAAAAAGAGGGCGTAATTATTACGGCGAACACTATCAGATTCATGCTCTAAGTGGACACATTTTTGAATTATTTAATATGGAAGATTATCCAGAGTATCCATCAAAGAAAAAAGGATGGGATCTTGATGCATTACCATTTTTTCCAAAGACTTTTCGATATAAATTGATGCAAAAAACTACCGGAGGGACGAGTGCGAAAAAAATATTTGATGATATCGTAAAAGGAATTGAATGGGCAGATGCCGTGATCCATGTAGGAGATAGTGATGATGAAGGACAGGTACTGGTAGATAACGTGCTGCATTATGCTAAATGTACTAAGCCAGTATATCGTTTAATCCAAGATTCCAATACTGTTGACGAGTTTAAAGAAGCATTGCAGAAAATGAAACCAAATAATTTTCCGGAATATAAAGCAATGGCATTGGAGGGAAGGTTCCGTGCTTTTTATGACTGGCTCTACGGGATCAATGCTTCCAGATATGCATCATTGAAATTCGGAACAACTGGAAAAGATTGTTTTCATGTGGGGCGAGTAATCACAGCTATTGTATTTGAGATATTTAAAAGAGATTATGAGATACAAAATTTTGTTCCGCAGCCATATTTCCAAAATGTGAGTAAGGAAGGACTTACATTAACATCTAAGACAACATTTAAAACAGAAGAAGAAGCATCAAAAGTTGCAGATCAATATAATCGGGCAGGAGCTAAAGTAATAGCTATGAATCGAAGAAAAACAGTAATCCAGGCACCTAAATTATTCAGCCAGAATACATTACAGGGATGGATGGGAAAGTATTATAAGATGTCACCGTCTGATACGTTAAAAACAGTACAATCATTGTATGAAAATGGATATGCCAGTTATCCAAGAACAGAGTCGGAATATCTGAAAAGTGAAGAAAAAAATAAAATAAAAAAAATCATACACTCACTTCAAGGCAGTGGTGTAGATCTTGCATTTAAAGATAGTAATAAGATCTTTAATGATAAAAAGGTCATTGCTCATAGTGCATTGGTGCCAACAGGTAAGATTCCAGATATGAATAAGCTAAATCAAAAAGAACAGATTGTCTATAAAGAAATCGTAGATCGTTTCCACGAAGTGTTTTTCTCGGAAGAATGTATGGTGCATCGTACAACACTCGATATCCAATGTTTGAATGAAAAATTCAGAATACAAGGAGATATTTATATCAGTAAAGGATGGAAACAGGTAAAAAATCTTAGAACAAATGATCGTGAGATACCTGATTTTCAAAAAGGTGATAATATTCCGATAAACTTTCAGCCGGAGAAGAAGATGACAACACCACCAAAACATTATACAACAGATACATTGGTAAAATTTATGGATAATCCATTTGCGAAAGATGAAGAGATCGAAGATGAAGATACAATGTATGCAAATATACGAAAGGGTGCAACAATCGGAAAAACATCAACGCGAGCAGAAATTATTAATAAAGCTCAAAAATCAGGATATATCTCATTAAAGAAAGATATTTATCGGATTGAACAAAAAGGAATCTTCTATATTAATTCTCTATTTAAACTAGGAATTGATTTGAGTAAGGAAAGCACTGTTAAAATGGGCGTATTACAAAGAGAAGTTGGGACAGGCCAGATTTCAATTAAGAAGGCATTACAGCTTATTTATGAAGATGTAAATCATATGTTTGAAAAACGAGATCAGAATTTCTTACCTGTCATTTGTAGATGTCCGATTTGCAGAGGAAGAGTTTTGGAATCTGTATCAGGGTTTCAGTGTGAGAATAATGATTTGATCATGATGAAAGATCATCCATATTTTGCAGCTGTCAAGAAAAAAGTTGATCGAAATATGGTAGCAGAACTTTTCACGCAGGGAAGTGTGGATTTGTTAAATTGTAAATCCAAAAAAGGTAAAAGCTTCAATGTGAAAGTCATGTTGGAAGAAGCAGAGGATGGAAGTATTGTAACTAATCATGGTTATGTAAGAATCACAACAGAATTTTTAAAGGAAGGTATTATTCGATGAAGAAAAAATTGTATTATTTTTATGTGTTATGGGTATTATGACAGTTTTAACAGGGTGTTCTAGTGGAAGTAAAGAAATTTATACACCTCAAAATATACAGGAAAAGAAAGCAAAAAAAGTGGCTGATAAATTTGTGAAAAAGGTCCAAAAAGAGGACTACAAAGATATTAAGTCATATATTTATATTCCAGACAGCACATTTATTAAAGATGATGATGTATCTTGGTATATTGAAAGAAGTAATCTTGAGGATATCGTAGGAATGTCAAAGAAGCAGATTGTGTTAACCAATATGGAAAAAGACAATACGGTAATTGATGATTCAGATAATAATAATGCAACTACAAGAAAACTAACGTATACAACAGAAGATTCCGAGGATTATGAAATTATACTTGTTCAGGATAGGAATAATGATTGGAAAATCTATATGCCAGATATCTATGTATCAAATTATAAGTATAAAGCAGAAAAAAGTCTTACGACGTACATTAATGGAATCGAAGTTACAAGTGATTACATAGAGAAGAGTAATGGTGTAGTGGATGATAATTATACAACGTATGATATTCCTTTTGTACCGAATAGAGAATTTACAATCACATCATCAGATGGATTTGAAGAAAATGTGACAAGTAATGACAGTGATGTGCAAATTGATAAAAATAAAAAATAAATGCAAAATTGTAGAGAGTGTGTTAAATATGCAAAATACACAAATGGAATAAAGATAACAAAACATCAACAAAACATCATCGATACTAAGATGATGTTTTGTTAGAAAGGGGAAAGAAGATGCAAATAAGCCAAAAAATCGGGCAATATGAAGTTTTAAAGACATATGGAAAAGATGCAGCCATCGTAACAGATACAATGTTTGAAACAACAGACAGTTATATTATGACGGTATCTGAACAATTAGATTTGTTGGGGATTAAAAATTATGATCTTATTGGATTCCCAAGTCTGATTAATCAATTTCAGTGGGAAGATAAAGCATGTTTTATATATAAAGAATTTGAAGGAGCACGATTAGATACAATACCATATGATATTGATTTTGCGGTAAATGCAATTAAAAATTTATGTCTGTCTATTTATCAGGTGTGGACATTATCAAATGGATATTTTTATCCAGAAATTGATATGAATCAATTATATTTTACGAAAGATCAAAATCTGGTATTTAAAAATGCGTATAACTTTTCAATGTATAAAAAATGTGATGAGGGTTTTATTACAAAACAATTATCCTATGTGTTGTATCAATTAGTAACAGGAAGAAAGCAATTAGATGATATTCGCAGTATTGATCCATCATTTTCTTATATCTTAAACTCTACAATACTTAAATGTGCAAAAGGAGAGACGGTATTAGGTATTAAAGCATTTGCAACAACGTTGCAGCAATATAAAGAAACTGATCTGATAGTATATCAACAGGATCGAAGTTTGCGGCCGCCACGCAGGAAGAAAAATACATTAACACGTTTTATGCCAAATCCAGAACAATTGGAATTTTATAAGATAAAACAGGATATAAATCGTGAAAATATGGAGAATACTGCAGAGATACTATCAAAACCTATTGTTTCAGAGGAAAACAGACAAAAGCTAGAAATAAATGATTCCAAACAGAAGCAGGGAAAAGAAGAAACTCTGGAAAATCATATAACAGAACATGAAGAAGAAATGCTGCTGCCGGAAGAAGAGTTACTGGCGATTAAAACAAAAAAAACATTAGCAACAGATGAAGTAGAAGGAAAAAAGAAAAGAAATCTTCAAGAGGAATCATTAACAAAGGTTGCATCAAAGCAACAAAAAGAAGCGGAAGATAAAAAAGATCTGAAAATAGAAAAATCAGAAAGGCAGCGTATTTCATCTAAGAAGCCGAAAGAGAAGATTAACAGTCAAAAGAGTATTAAAAGTTTAGAATCTGAAAAAAAAGAGCAAAATATAAAACCAAAATCTAAAACTGAATCACAATCAGGTAAAATGGAGAAAATAGGAAAGGAGAAAGATCATAATAAAAAGATAATTCCACAAGACGAACTCAAAGAAAAGGAGACTCATCCAAAGTCTCATATTCCAAAACTAAGATCACAAAAATCTAAAGTTCTCAATAAGCAGGAAGAAAAAAGAATTCAAAATATATCTTCAGCAGGTAAAGGATCATGGAATAATATAAAACTTCCAAAGGCGAATAATGACAAAACAGAAAAAAAGGAAGTAAAAGTTCTTAATGATAAAGAATCTTTGAATTTAAAACAAAATAAGGAAAATGATTCTAAAAAAGAGAACAGTTCTAATAAAAAAGAAATAGAAGAACATAATAAGATTCTGAATCATCAAAAAATAAATAACCAGAAGGAAAATCATGAAAATCTGAGACAAAAAACTAATACAATATAGGAAACGGAAATTGTTAAAGAACCGAATCATGATGAAAAGTTATCAGATATTCCAGCATCTATTATTGCAGAAGAAAATGGGGAAGATATAAAAAATGCTTCTGTTTCTAACAATGAGATAATTCTTGAAAATAAAAAGGAAATGCCAATAGAATCATCCTCGATAAAAAAAGTAATTCAGGAGAAAGAAAATATAATCTATGAAAGTGAAATAAAAGATTTTGTAGAACAGAATTCTTCTATACCAGATATTAAGAAAGAAGCTACTATACCAATTAAGACGGAATACAAGGTAAAAAAAGAAAGAAAATTTATAATGCCTAAAATCAATATTCCAATGAGTGTACGTATTGCGATCATTAGCTCTGTACTTTTAGTTATAGGAGTCGGGGGATTCTGCATACATAATATTCATCAAAAAAATAAATATAATGATATTATAGAGGTTGTAGATCGCAGCACAAACCAAAAAGAAAAAATCAAGATGTTGCATCAGGCAATTGATATATTACCAAAGGAATCAAAAGCATACGAAAAATTGCTAGATGTATATTTAGAGGACGCGGTATTTAGTTCTAAAGAAGAAAGTGCTTATCTTAAAACGATTCATCAGAATTGGGACAAGGTAAAAAAAGGAGATGGCTATGGAAACTTGTCTTATGAAATTGGAAAGGCATATTGGTATTACTATGAATATGATGATATGAATAATGAAGAAATCACAAGAATGAAAAGTGCTGTTCAATGGTTTGAAGATTCTTTGAAATACAAAAGCACAGCAAAGCATCATAGAATTGCCAAAATTTATTGTGAGATTGGAAAATTTAATCAAGAGATTACATTAAATGTAAAGGAAGGAACAGATAAAGGAGTTTATAAGAATTATTATAATAACCTTAAGGATCTATTAGAAATAGGAAATTCAAACACTGTTGCATCCTTAGAATTATACAAGTTAACGGTAAATTCTATTGATACTTACCGAGAGCGATTTATTGATGATGGTATTAATGAGGAAGAGATCAATCAAACAAAGCAGGATGTTTTATATAAAGTCAATGAAACTTCTGTGGTAACTGAAAAAGAAAAGGAATTGAAAAATACAATATTATATAGCAGCAAGCAATAATCCACGGTTGTTTGTAGTTATCAGTTGTTATTTAACATAATTTATGATATTATATTATTGTATTTTTATTAGACTCCCGACGGTATTAGGATACTTGGGACTTTTTATAGAATAACGATTAAAATAGAACATTATCAACCCAAAGGGCGTAAATTTAGCAGATATTTTATATCTGCTTATTTTTATGTCCTTTTTTATTTTGAGAAAGGAGAAAATCAACGTACACAGTACAAAAGCAACTATCAATATGCTATAATTAGGAGAAAGAAACTATGATTTACGAAGGAATTATATAATGGTAAAAAACATGAACTGAGTTCTGCCAGTAAAACAAGACGCTATTACAGAAAGGACACCAGACTTCAATACCGGATACTTTTTGGAAAGTCGAAATATGTGCATGATTCTGCAAAGAAGGCAGCATAAGTGAAAAGTAATTCCCGTAACAGGGAATAGATGGAAACGTGTATTTCCATCGAGGTGTAATTTGCCTCGTAAAGAAGCCGCGGTCAACTTTAGTTGCCCGTTTGGTGTATCACAACGTATCCAAGGAATTGCAAGATGCTCTCAGATATTTGGAAAAGCCGATTATTAAAGAAGACAGCTTACAATTAAGTAAGATGATCGAAGCTCAATTTCGAAAAGCAATGTCTGATCAGAAATGGAGGCAAGATGTGAAAGCAATGGAAATTCGATATCAAGAACTTCTACAAGAGGGTCGTATAGAAGGACATAACGATAGAGAGATGGAGATTGTTTTAGGTATGATTGAAGAGGGTGCTTCCGATGAGATGATTCTAAAATACTTGAAAATCTCAAAAGAAAGACTTGAACAGATCAAAAAAAATCAAAAAGTACACGTATAAAAACATATTAAATAAAGAAAAGATATAGGCAAAAAACAGACAGAAAAATTACTGTCTGTTTTTTTGTTGCCTTTATGAAAGGAGAAAAAAATCAAATGACAAAACAGGTTGTGGCAAAACGTAGCTTATCCGAAGGAACAGTACAATTAGAAGAATGTATATGGGATAACGGATCTGTAACATATGATGTGTGTTTGATCTATACATCTTCACAGGCGACAAGTAAGAACTTTCATAGCATAGAAACTATTGAAGAAGCTTGTCGCATATATAATGAATACTCTGAGGAGTTATGTGAAGTATATAAGAATAAATACCGAAAAACACAACGAAAAGAAGGAAAACTTATCATTCAGGTGCAATAACTGAATGTTTATGCATTGTATTATAAAGGAAGGAAGAGAAAAAATGAGAGACTTAAACATAATCACAGTGTCAGGAACTGTAAATCGTGAACCAGCTTATAAAGAGAATAAAGAAAATCCAAACAGAACGATTTTATATTATAGTATTGAAATTTATACAGGAAGAGATTATTATCCAGACAAAGAAAAGAAGCAGTTAGTTCATGAAAAAATCTATCTTAATTGTGTCAATTATGGGAAAACGGCAATGGAATTGGTTAATAAGGTTAAAAAAGGATCTTATGTGCAAGTTTCAGGAGAGCTTAGACCAAATAATTATGACAGAGAAGATGGAAAAGTGTATGGGCTTCAAATCATGGCCAATACATGTATTCCAATGAATCAGCTAAATCAGCAGAACAATAATCAAAATACACAGAAACAAAATCAGAATAATTCAAGCAAAAGACAGCAGAGGCAGTCTAACCATGCAAATCCTCAGAATCAGGAATCAAGAAACTCTAATAGAGGACAGCATTCTGAGATGCAAGGGCAGAACACAACTGAAACAAGTACAAGTGTACCGCCTAAAAAAAGAGCTACAATGCCAATGGCACAAGAAGGAAATCAGCAGCAATCAGCAGGGAATTCATCCAATAGAACATCAAATTCAAATCAGCAGAATTCACAATCTAATACTGGCAAAAATGCTTCAACTCAAAGAAGTAATAATTCTGGAAGAAAAAATTCTGAAAGATCAAATCAACAGCCAAGTAGTAGTAATAATGAGTTTGCTGGTCTTGCACCGGAAGAAAATCCATTTAATATGGCAGCGGTGAAGGATGATGAGTTTCATAACCCTTACGGAGATGGAAATTTACCAGATCCAAATGACTTTATGCAAAATGGAGATAATTAATTATATATATTAAGGAGAATGAGTAATGAAAGAACAAACAATGAAAGAAACAACACTAAAGGTTAAAAATCAAACAACAACATTACAAAAAGCAATTATTTTGGGTGATATTGTGTTTATGATTGGATCCTTTTCAGTATTTTTATGCAACTTATTAATTTCCTATATTTTATATCGAAATGAAGGAAAAGAAGGAGCAGAGAAATGGAAAATTGTATTATTAGTTTTCTTATTTTTAACTGGAGGACCAGTTAACTCTTTATTAGGGTTAGGGAATGTAAGTTTATTTAATACATTTTTATCCAAAAATAAGGCTAGTAAAAAAGAAGCAGTAGAAACTAATGAAGAAGAGATTATTAATAATTCATCAGAAGTTGAAAGTGCAGTAAAAGAAAAAAGTGTGAAAAAATCTGAAACAAAAAAAACAGATCCTAAAAAAGAAGTAGACTTATGGTTAAATCATTTTGCCTACCAGACAATCAATCGCTTCATCATGGAAGCAGACGCAAGTGGTTGTGACTTTTTACAGGTAAATACATCTGGAAAAGTAGAAGGATATGGAGAAGAAGATGGAGAACTGAAAAAAATGTATGAAGATACAATTGAACGGTTACCAGATTCTAAATTTTTCCCTTATGTATGTTCAGAATTTGAACGTCTTTGGAGAGAAGTTTCTACAGATTATTCCGATGATAAATTTGTGATTCAGTGGAAATAATCGACACTTTATGTAGAATGTAGGAGAAATTCTACATTTTCACATTTCAGATAACAATTTAACTAAATAATAATAGAATTTCAGACGAAGGCCGTCGCATTAATGATTAAGAATCAGAGATGCGGCGGCCTTTTTTTGTTTATAAGAAAGGACCTTTAAATTTATGAGAAGAAAGAAAAATAAACAGATGGAAGGGCAAATGTCTATTTTTGATATGTTTTCTTCTGTCATTGAAAATACTAAAACTGAGGAAGAAAATGTTACAGTTTCTGAAGGTGGCATTGCTGCAGCTGACATAACAGCAGTAGAGACAGGAACGCAAACATCTATTTTCGACTTGTTTTCTACAGATGAACACGATACACAGAAACAAGAAAAAAAGCCTAAAAAGAATTTCTTCCATAGAACAATTCAGTTCGCAAAGAGCTTGGAAGATAAATGGAAGAACAATCTAGCAGCATTAAAAATGTTACTTGGGTTGGACGATTATGCTGATGAAGATCAGCAAACCATCTTGTCAAGCTATGAAGGATGGGGTGGATTGTCTTCATATTTCGAAGTGGAGGAAAAGAAAGTACAGTTAGAAACCCTTGTTGGAGAAAATACATATAAGGGAATTAAGTCTTCAATCTTAACATCCTATTATACAAATGAAAAAATCATAAACTTTATGTATCAGATTCTATCTGAAATAGGAGTCAAAGGGAAGTTGAATGTTCTTGATCCTTGCATGGGAACAGGAAATTTCTATCGGATGCTTCCAGATACATTACAAGATTCAAACTTGTACGGTGTTGAGTTAGAGGAAACGAGCTGTAATATCGCAAAACAGCTATTTCAGAAAGTCAATATTCAAAATTGTGCATTTGAAAAAGCTGATCTGCCAGACAATTATTTTGATCTGATCATTGGAAATGTACCATTTTCCGATTTTAGTGCAGCAGATAATACGTACGGCTCATGCTTAATTCATGATTACTTTTTTCTTAAAGCATTAGATCTTGCCCGACCGGGTGGAATTGTTGCTATGATAACCACAAAAGGTACAATGGACAAGAAATCTAGCCGCATTCGTAAGATGTTAGCGAAAAAAGCTGATCTTTTATGTGCCATCAGACTTCCAGAAACAGCTTTTGCAGTGACAGGAGCCAAGGTTTCTACAGACATTTTATTTTTCCAGAAAAGAAGATACCAGACGGTCGGTGATGAACCGGAATGGGTAAACATTGCACAAGAAGCTAATATGTATTTTGGCACGCATCTTAATCATATGTTAGGACGTATGATGGAAGAAAGTGGACCATACGGAAAACGCTTTGTATGTAAGGAAAAAGAAGGTATGGACTGGAAAGCATGTATTGATAATTTTCATTTGGAAAGTTATCTCAAAGATGTTTATGAACCAGGTCAGACAATTGAGAATAACGATGAAGAATATGTTCCGGCAGTAGATTCCATTAGTAACATGTCCTATGGAATTTACAATGATCATATTTATTACCGAAAGAATTCCATGATGAAAAAAATTCCGGATACAGGAATGGTCGCAAAAAGAATTGTAGCCATGATCGAATTAAGAAATGTATTAAAGGAATTGATTTCTAAAGAAATGCAAGATGTTAGTGATGAATCGATTGAACCATATCGTAAGAAATTAAATATGACTTATGATAAGTTTCAAAAAAAATTTGGACTGATCCATAGTAGAGGGAATAAATTAGCATTTCAGGAAGATGATAGTTATTACCTTCTTTGTTCTTTGGAAAATCTGGATGAAAACAATAAGCTAAAAAGCAAGGCAGATATATTCACAAAAAGAACTATTGTTCCTCATTCTGTGCCAGATAAAGTCAATACAGCACAGGAGTCATTATTATGCTCACTGAATGAAAAAGGATGTATTGATTTTGCTTTTATGGAAAGTATTTATGACAAAGCAGAGAAAGATATCATTGAAGAACTTCAAGGACAGATCTTTTTAGATCCAGAAACCGAAGAGTATGTCATGAAAGATGAATATTTATCAGGCAATGTTCGAAAGAAATTGGAATTTGCAAAGTGTGCAGCAAAACAGGATAAAAAATATAATATCAATGTCGCTGCATTGGAAGAAGCACAGCCGGAGCCATTAAAAGCTGCAGAGATTGATGCAAAACTTGGTGCAACATGGATTCCTGCTCATTACATTGAAGATTTCTTGGTTGAGGTTTTTGACACTCCACGAGAATATTTTAATGGAAATGGTATGAGTGTTACTTATACTAAAGAGACAGATCATTGGGATATCGAATGGTATCGAGATTCTGCAAACCAGAAAGCTGCGGTTACGTATGGAACAAAACGAATCAATGGATTTCTTTTGTTAGAAAAATGCTTAAACTTAAAAGATGCAAAGGTCTATGATACGGTTTGTGATGAAAATGATAATAAGAAAGAAGTATTAAACTCAAAAGAGACAACGCTTGCGATGGGCAAACAGGATGAGATCAGAGAAGTATTTCATTCTTGGATCTTTAAGAGCTATGATCGTCGTTGTGATCTTGAAAACATTTATAATGAAAGATTTAATTCCATCAGGTATCGTACATTTGATGGGGACTTTTTAAAAGTTCCAAATATGAACAGCGAGATCAAACTGTATAAACATCAAAAAGATGCAATCATGAGGATTCTATTTTCTAAAGACAATTCACTAATTGGGCACAAAGTAGGCTACGGAAAAACATATACTGCGATTGCAGCAATTATGGTGGCCAAACGATTAAAATTATCTGAAAAGAACTTATTTGTTGTTCCCAATCCATTAGTAGGCCAGTGGGGAGAAGAATTCATGAAATTATTCCCTGGTGCTAATATTTTAGTGTCCAGTGAGAATGATTTTACTCCGGCCAAGAGAAAAGAATTTTGTTCTAAAATCGCGACAGGATCATACGATGCAATCATTATTGCTCAGTCACAATTCCAAAAAATTCCGATTTCTCCTGAATATCAGGAAAAATATATTAAAGCACAGATTGAAGAATTAGATAAGCTGTTAGACTCTGCTGAGCAGAACTTTACAGTACGAAATATCGAAAGTTCCAAGAAAAAACTTTCTGTCAAGCTTGAAAAGTTACAGGATAGCAAGAGAAAAGATGATGTAATTTACTTTGATCAGTTGGGTGTTACTAAGCTGATCGTTGATGAAGCACATTATTACAAGAATCTGCTGTTAACAACGAAGATGAATAATATTGCAGGTATCAATACCAGCAGTAATTCAAAGAGAGCTTTTGATATGTTCATGAAATGCCAGTACATGGAAGAAAATTGCCGAAACAAAGGTATTGTATTCTTAACCGGTACTCCCGTGTCAAATAGTATGGCAGAAGTATACACAATGCAACGCTATTTGCAGTTAAATACCTTAAAAGAACTTGGCATTGACTCATTCGACAGCTGGGCATCGACATTCGGTGAAACAAAGACTGCCATGGAACTTGCTCCGGAGGGAACAGGGTATCGTGCCAGAACAAGATTCACACGATTTGTTGGATTGGCCGAGTTATTAACAATCTTTAAAGAAGTGGCTGATATTAAGGTCAAAGATATTAAAGAAATGGATGTGCCGAATGCCGTTATGGAGACTATTTCCATTGATGCTTCTGATGAACAGAAAAAATATGTAGATGGTTTGGCAAGCAGGGCAGCTCGCATTCGAGACGGTGGAGTAGATCCATCAGAAGATAATATGCTCAAGGTTACAAACGAAGGACGTAAATTAGCTTTAGATCAGCGACTGGTTGGAATTGAGGAAGAAAACTTTAATTCTAAAGCAAAATATTGTGTGAATCAGGTCATGGATATTTATGAGAAATATCCTGGAAAAACTCAGGTTATTTTCTTAGATTTATCAACGCCAAAGAAAGGAGAGTTTAACGTTTATGATGATGTAAAGGCTAAATTAATAGAAAGGGGAATTCCAGAAGGAGAAATTGCTTTTATCCATAGTGCTAAAACGAATAAACAAAAAGTTGATCTTTGCAAGAAGGTAAACGAAGGTGTTATTCGTGTATTATTAGGAAGTACAGATAAAGCGGGAACTGGTTGCAACTTCCAGAAAAAATTGATTGCCTTACATGATCTGGATTGTCCATGGAGACCGTCAGATCTTACACAGAGGTCCGGCCGTATTATCCGTCAGGGTAACTTCAATAAAGAAGTTTACATTTACCGATATGTAACGAAAAATACCTTTGACTCTTATTTATGGCAGACAGTGGAAAACAAGCAGCGATATATTGGACAGATTTTGTCAGAAGAAAACATTCCTAGACGTATGGAGGAAGATGATTTAACATTATCATTTGCGGAAATTAAGGCAGCAGCCTGTGGGAATCCATTAATCAAGGAACAGATGGAACTTACGCAGCAAGTAAAACGATTAAAAATGCAGAAAAACAATTTTTTAAATCAATATTATGAGTTAGAGTCTTATATTAGCAAGATTGCTCCAAACAGAATTGAACAGTATAAGAAAAATATTGAAAACATTGAAAAAGATATCGAAGTTGCTAAAAAATATCATACAGATGATTTCCATATCAAAGTTTTAGATAAATATGATTCCGATACAAGAGCAGAAGCTAACAAAATAATCCGCAATATTCAACCATCTTATAAGAATGAACGAAAGATTGCCAGCTATCAAGGATTTGATATTATTCTTGATAGAAAGTCAGTTTACAGTCATCAGACAATGATTATTCGTGGTAATTATGACTATGAATTTGAATTCAGTGGCAGTACGAATATCATGTATCAGATTGATAAGATCATTGAATATGGAATATTGGAAGAATTAAAAACTTTCAAGAGAAGATTAGAGTTTGAATCCAGAAAATTTACTACAGCAAAGACGGAATTAAATCCTGATTTTCCTCATGAAAATGAATTAATTAAGAAACAGGCACGATTATCTGAATTAAATCAGAAATTGAGTGCGTAATAATCAAAATAAGGGGCAGGCATATATTTGTCTGTCTCTTATTTTTTTGCGACAAAATCTTTATAATTTTTTTGGAATATGATATAATACTAATGTATTTTTTATTAGACTTTGGAGTTTTAACAGAAAAACTCTGA
>ERZ791765.942-NODE-942-length-23280-cov-55.630915_pt1 | contig 23280 bp, 24 predicted proteins | sample MGYA00509949_ERZ791765 | MGnify/ENA primary metagenome ERZ791765 (study PRJEB30046, sample SAMN00791980) | human gut metagenome | study: EMG produced TPA metagenomics assembly of the A metagenome-wide association study of gut microbiota in type 2...
CTGAGTAATTTTATCTTACATCAGTTTGGAGGTTTACACAAACTTTGGGATACTCCCGCAAAATCCTTTATCCTCACCCATTTTCTCTTTCAAGGCATTTTAGGACTTCCTTCAAGGTCTTGGCTTACTCTCTCTTTCTTCTCTCTTATCTCTCGATATTCCTCTATTTTCAAGGCTTTCTCCATGGTTTTAAGTAAAAGAAAAAGACCTCATAGAACGGTTTTCCCGCTCTACAAGGTCTTTATTTTCTCGTTATTTTATTCATTCCCTAGGCTAAAGATTTTTGCCCCTTGAGGATAAAAGGCGTTGCCTTGGGATATGGAGAATTTGACCTTGTAAGGGTATTATACCGCATCCTCTAAGCATTTTACAAGGCTCTTTTTTTTATAATCTTGTTATTATACGAGGAGATATCTATAAATAAAAAGTCTTTAGCCTTGTAGTAATATTCCCCTAGGCAAAAATTGCTTGGTCAGAAGCAATTTTATTCCTAACAAATTATTTTTCTATCAAATTCCAAGCTACCCCTGACACAAGCAAGTAGCTAATAATTAAGAATGTTATCTCCAATACAATAATTGTTATAGGTTTTGATACTAACCTATAAGTTTTTGCATATATAAATGACCACATTCTGTTCCATTTACTATTCAAATTTATATTAATTAATGAAATAAGATATAAATTTGATATAAGAATACAAAGCAAATAAATTATAACGCAGACCAAACCCAATATTTGATACATTAAAAATAATATATCATATAAGTCTGCCGAACCAAACATATTGCCCAATTCCGCCTCCTGCTTTAATTTAGCTATATCTATTCCCTGTTTCTCGCTTGCTTTTGTCGTAAGATTTATAATGTATGGAACTATAACCAAAGCTAATGTATTGATTATTAATACTAAATTAAGCTCTTTTTTAAATTTCATTCCTTTTTTCATACAAAAGAAAGCCATTCCTAACGTCATAATTCCAATCGCCGTAGAAATAATAATAATAGTCGAGTGAACTATTCTACTGTACTTTATGTATCCCGCAACAGCAGCTATGCTCAAAATGATTATGAGCCACATATATGAATCTGTATTGTCATCATTCTTTTTCTGATTAACATATACTACCTTTTCTTTAATTATAATCTTCTCCGATTTAAATACCCTTTCTGTGTTATTTGTAACTTCATGATTTTTTTCATTTTCAGGAATCAAAAATCTCTCTATCATAAGTAATATTATTCCAGTAAAAATTCCAACAAAAATATCCCACATATTTTATCTATTCTCCTTTGTATTTTTATCTATCCAGACTCCCTGTCTGATATAACCAAATCAACATGTCTTCTGTCATTCTTAATGCAAATAATGCGTCTTCCATCGTTGCAACTTCCGAGTCTACAGATGAGTCCACAACATTTCCTTCATTTATATGCGCTCCCAAATCACATGTAAAAATATATAATTTGTTAATGAGATTAAATCTCGGATACTTATATCTTTGCTTAATATCAGCACTATGTACATCATATTTAATGTTTGGTATTGCCTTAGCATTCGTTAATGTTAATATATTTTTATCCTTATGGCAAACCTTTTGCAATCCATTATACCACTCTCTTCCTTCATCTTTTTTATAAGACAAAATCCCTGTAATGACATTTCTGCAATGTGTGATACATCCAACACCATCACCATTACTAAATGCTTTTCGAGCCGCCACATAACTATCACATACATTTTCATATCTACTTCTTAGCCACTGATTGATAACATTCAAGTCAACAGCACTTTCTATGCTTCTTCTAGTAAAAGGCACAACGCAAAATCTATCTTCATCCCAAAATATTTCCAATCCCAAACTATTCAAATTATTTTTTAATAGTTTAAAATTTTTAGTAGCATACTGATTAATAATCATGTTCTTTTTATCATTTGTTATATCACAAACAAAATCCTCAAATCCTTTATTTTTAATTCTTGGATATTCTCTTTGCAATTCTTCTATATCCGACTCTATCACCCTATATAAAACCATTTTCTCAGCCATGCAATTTAATAATTTCACCAAGTCATCAAATCTATATTCCAATTCCTTAAATGATTCAAATATTGCATTATATGTCATATCATTAAAATATAAATTTCTTTCATCCCTCCCCCAACCATATCTCTCAATGATTATTTTAAACTGTGGCTCTCTTTCCTCAAATAATTCCCCCTGCTCAGCATTGTAAAAAATCTTTTTCCATATATCCTCTTCTGGAATTATCGGACCAATTATACTATTTGAAATTATATCAGCAATCTTAGATAATGCTGCAGTTTCTATCTTCTCCATTTGTCTTTCTCCATTTTCATTATGTAAAATAATACATTATTTGCAATTGTTATACCAATTATCCATACTTATATTAATAATAGTCCTTCCATATTTTTCCTTCCAATCGCCATAATCAATATCTATTCCAACTCTCCTTCATTTATAATACATCATTACCCTTGTGTTTATCAACAGTTTTTGAACATATGTTTGTTTTAATCTTTTTTATATGATTCTTGCTCAATACATATTTCAATGCTTCTAAAGGAAAAATAGAATTACCACACCTATTCCCAAAAGTGATTTTGGAGTTGAATTTTAAACTAATACGTGATATATTAATTATACAGAAAGGGTGCCACTGATAGACGGTTGACCCGAAATTGTTTAGCTAAGAATAGCCGCTCAACTTACTAGGTCGGGGCGGCTATTTTTGTGTCTTATTATTATCCTTACCAAAGGAATACCCTAATCCAAAGCAGGTTAAGCCGAGGCTTACCACTGCGATAAAATCAACAATACTCATATGGCTTAGCCCTCCTTTCCAAGAAATCAATGACTTCTTTCGATTCCCTTGCGGGTTTCTATGTAATCGGAGGGTCACAGTCCCTCCGTAGAAGGCCAACCGCCTACCGTTATGGTGGCACCCAATGAAATTTTATCATAGCTCCATGGCATTTTCAATGTAATATCACTCCAAATCGACAAGAATATACATCAAGGATATTGCATATCTAAAGTCTGCTTGCTGCTTTAAAATTTGGATTCTATCACAACAGGGTTTCCTTCTTTATCCTTATAGTTACCGATAATGTCTACCAGCTTATCAAAATCACACATTCCATCTCTAATGTCATTATCATGTCTAAGCTCATCAATGGCTTCGGTCAATGTTTTCCCAACTATATTCTTTCCTATCATAGTATTTACAGCTTTCACTTGATGCTAGAATATAAATAGTACAAGCCAAAATGAGAAATTCCAAATACATATTAACATGGTACAATAGAGACATGCTGAAGGAGGATCTCATATGGCAATGCAACATGACAAACAATTTAAACTTGATGCAATCCGGTATTATCAAGATCATAAAGATCTCGGTGTATGTGGATGTGCAGAAAATCTTGGCATCGGATACAGCACACTAACAAAGTGGCTGAAAGACTTCCGTGAATCCGGTGATATTCCTGTTCGGGGTTCTGGTAATTACGCATCCGATGAACAGAAGGAAATCGCCCGTCTCAGACGTGAATTACGTGATGCCCAAGATGCACTTGATGTGTTAAAAAAAGCAATCAACATTCTGGGAAAATGACGGAAGCCATTTATCTCGAAGTGTCTGAGAAGACGGAAGCTGCCCAAAAGGCTGGACGCCGGTTTTCCGTCTCCGGAATGTTGAAATTTTTAGGTGTCTCACGTTCAGGATATCGTGCATGGCTCCACCGCGTGCCTTCTGATACAGAAAAACGCCGTGAATCTGTAAAAGCAAAAATACAGGATATATATGATGATTCCAAGCAGAACTACGGTGCTCCGAAAATCACTGTAGAATTGCGGAAAACCGGTGAAGTCATTTCGGAAAGAACTGTTGGTACATACATGCGTCAAATGGGAATCCGTGCCCAGTGGAGCAAGCCATGGACAATTACCACAAAAGATTCTGATTTCAGCACTGAATTACAAAATATCCTCGATGAGCAGTTTAATCCTGACCGCCCGAATGCTGTCTGGTGTTCGGATATCACCTACATCTGGACAATAGACGGATTTGTCTATCTGACCAGTATTATGGATTTATTTTCCAGAAAAATCATAGCCTGGACACTTTCAAAAACACTGGAAGTATCCTGCGTGATTGATACTATAAACAAAGCCAAAGCTCGACGAAATATTGATCAACCATTAATTATCCATTCGGATCGTGGCAGCCAATATGTTGCAAAGGAATATAAAAAAGCAACCGAAAATATGCAGCGCAACTACTCGAAGAAAGCTTTTCCGTGGGATAATGCATGCATTGAATCCTTCCATTCGATTATCAAACGTGAATGGCTCAACCGCTTTAAAATTCACGATTACAAGCAGGCATACCGCTTGATTTTCGAATATCTGGAAGCTTTCTACAATACGAAACGAATTCATAGCCATTGTAACTATATGTCACCAAATGAATTCGAACGATTGTATGAAAGAACACACACTAAGGCTGAGCTTCTGGCGGGTTAAAATGGGAAAAGTTTCTCATTTTAACTTGTACTAAATCTTGACATAGGACCATCTCCACTCTATTCACAAAGCAATAAGTAACGTTATCATTTAAAGTCAAACAGCCTCACTATTCGTTGATATTCTTAAGTATATGAGTTAAAATAATAAGAAATATATTCTGCATTCACAGGAGGGCTTCTATGATTATTAATCAACCATATGACAATCAACTTGGTGTTGATATTATTGCACAATTACAATCAGATAAATATGACACTATTACCATAATGGTAGCCTATGCAAAGCTAAGTGGTGTGTATAGATTATTGCCATATTTAAAGGCATTTAAGGAACGAAAAGGCACTCTACGATGCATAGTGGGTATTGATCAACATAATACTACATATGATGCACTTATTCAGCTAAATACCATAATGGATGAATTATATATTTTTCACTCTGAAAGTTTTTCGCAAACTTTTCATGTTAAAGCATACTGGCTTTCTGGAAAGGATAAATTATGGTATGCCATCGGCTCCAACAATTTAACAGCTGGCGGCTTATTTAGCAACTACGAAATGAGTGTCGCTACCGAATGTAATGGTGAACAAGCTCTCATCGAAACAGAAAGACTAAATAAATTATATACCGACTATATTGAATCTGCATCAACCTGTTGCCAAAAGGTAGATATAGATTTTATTAATCGCTTATTAGAATACGGTTACATTTTCAAAGAATTACAATTAAAAAAGGAACTAATCAGGAAGAAATCCGATGCAACTTCCTTCAAATCAACTGACCAAAAAGAAACACTATTTGGAAAAGAGGTTTTTACTGCACCATCTCTTCCATCTGAATATAAAGGCGCCGGAACAACCAACACGCAAAAAGTTGCTCCACCAAAACAAGTATCCTCAGAGATGTACATTTCTACAGAAAAAGATTACTTAATACGCTTTATTCCGGGAGCCGGAAATCGTTCAAAACAAGTCCATTTCACTATAGACCTGTTAAAAAATTATTTTATGTTAGAGCCAGGCGATTCAATCTTATTGCAAGAAATGTATCCCTCTGGTGAAGTAAGCACACTAGAACATCGTCAAATAGTATTTAGCGCTGCTAATAGCAATGTTAAAATCGAAATTAGCGGGGCTGGTATCCTTGATACCAGTTACCCTAAGGATTTAAACAAACGTCCTATACTTGTTGTAAAAAAGATTAATACTAATCTCTTTACATACATGTTACTCATGGATGGTGATGACGGATATGATAGTATCAACGCTCATCTCAAAACACTACCTAAAGGACGTTCCTTGCAATATGAAGTAATTGATGAGAACAAGATGTTTGACTTATGGGAGGAATGTCCTTTGATGTAATAAAACATTCAAAAATGGGGCTGTTGTATCATTTGCACAGCCCCATTTTTATTAAACCGGCTTATTTCTAAATAACTCATTATAGCTTGGTGCCTTGGAATTTTTCTTTGACGGATTAGGCTTTTGAACTATAATAATATATTCATTTACATTCTTAAACAGGAAGTTCGGAGGATAAGGATAACTTCCAAATATCGGCCTTTGCGAATTAGATGAACCCCATTTACCGCCTGTACCATCTTTATTCCAAATCACTTGATTAATAAGTGCAAATCCAATTTTTTGCGCAATTTTGGTCATATCAGAAGCTATAGGAATTGTAAGCAAACCATGCTCTTTTGTATTCTGATTCACATTCGCAGTCACAATACATAGCTTTCTGCCTGGCATCAAAACCCGATAGCACTCTCGAAAAATACGTTCCATTTCTTCCAAAAAATCATCATAAAATTCGAAATTGCCACTATTACCTTCATAATCTCCATAATCTGCTTTATTCCAATATGGTGGTGAAGTAACTACCAGTCCAACACTATCATTCTCTATACAACTCATATCACATGAACTTTGATTAAGTATCGAATATGTAGGTTCTTCAATATGTTGCAAGTCAATATATTCATTCATTCTACGTATTGATTCTTCTTGAAAAATGGGGTTTGTTTCAAAACCAACATATTCTCTTCCGCATCTAAGTGCAGCTTTCCCAGTTGTTGCCATACCAGAAAAAGGATCCAATACTTTTTCCTCGACGAACGAGTACATTCTAATCAATCTATAAGGGATTTCTTCCGGGAAAACAGCCGGATGAATCGCGTCACTTGTATTTGCAATACTCCATACGGTTTTCGTCCATTCTTTCCATTCTTCACTCGTTACTTTTGATGCTTCTTTAATTTCTTTAGATATTTCCTTCATATCTAAACTCCTTTCTATCTTCCGCGAAGGATCTGACTGTTGTACCATTCTTCTATGTACCCTTCAAATTCACTTGGGATTCCCATAGTTCTGATTATCACTTTTTCAGTTTCAGAAAAATATTCTCTACACTTCATATGATTATAATTAATAATACACTTTTTTGAATTATATGACTTAACAGGATATCTTACTAAACATTCACTATATATCTTCCCTATTTCAGATAATCTGTTAAATGAAGTATCATCAAAATCATCCTTACCTATCTTGCAATCCTTTAATAAAGATGTATTCAGATGAAATCCATCTCCGGTAACAGACCAATACCAATATGTTACTCTATTACATAATAATGCAATGAAAAAATATTTATCTTTTTCGTTCAAAAAATTGAACATTTTCATTGTACTTGGTATATATGGCTTACCATTTTCGTCTGTTGACGGCGGTATTTGCGCATATGCACACAACCAATTGTACGCAGTACCATTTACTGCAACAGAACAACTACTATTGTTTTTTGCACACAACTGAGAAATACTATTTTTTCCTGTAGATAATTTTTCAAACGCAATTCTCTCAATCTCTGTCGCAATTTTAGGAATAATTGACAATCCACAACGACTAAACTGTACCTGCTTAATATTCGAAAATAAACCGCCTCTATTTTCACTCGTCCATCTTTGCAAACCAGTTGTATAAAATGCTTTTTCCCCAACATTAGATGTGCGAAACAATATAGTATTTCTTGTCTTTACCTGATCGCCAAACAAAGAATCCGGACTGCGGTCATAATTATAAAACTCCCATACTGCATCTCGTTCATCAAATATTCTATTCCTTAAGTTTACGAATTCTGCTACTTGTGAATAGCAAATAGATAAAGGCACAATAAGTGAAGAGCAACTATTACTATCGGAATAATTTATCAAATTATCTACAAACGAAGTATATATATTTCCTTTTCCGCTTATCGTTACATATGGAGGGTTTCCAATAACACAAGAAAATTTTCTCGGAAATTTCGTATTTTGGGATAATACTTTGTCCATATCCAACGAGTCACCACATACAATATTTTTCTCCAGAATTGCCCACAATTCATTAACGCACGAGAAATCTCTTATTCTCTTCAAAACTCCTATCAGTATTACAAACCTGCAAGTTTCTACTGCAATATCACTTTTGTCAATCCCCCATATGCTATTAGAAATATACTCTAATATTTTTTGTTCATCTCGCTCTCCGTCAATGAACTTATCTATTATTGATATCAAAAAAATACCACTTCCGCAACTGGAATCCAAATAAGTAAGATTACGTTTTGGATCCTCACAATTTAGTGTGTTAATACATTTATCAATCATAAAGCCAACAATATCTACAGGAGTGTAATATATTCCCGAATTCTTTTTGAGCTCATTCCCTACATGAACACCTCTTTTAATTGGCATGGATAAAAACACTTCCGGCTCATATTCCAACACTTCAACAGCATACTTTAAATATTCCTCATACATAAATATTTCTTTTATTTCACAAATCTTGTCGTAAGCATTTTTTAAATTCACCATTTTGTCACAACATATAAAGTCTTTAGGGCAAGATTTATCCAGCAATAATAATATATCAGATAACAAAAGTAAATCCGACTTCTTAATTTCGATTTTACATTCTATACACAAACAAAGAAGTAATATTATTTTGCGAATTTCATCTGATGTAAAACAAACTTCTTCATTATCCTGTTTAATTAACAACCTTGATGTTTGAATAATCGTCGCAATTTTGTCAACATATGTATTCTTCTGTGTTACACTCATGTGATTTTCATTCATAGTACAACGCTCCTATTTATCAGATGCTTTTTTCAATATTATTTCATTGTTTTTAACATCAAGATAAATATCAAAATAAGAAAGCCCAGGAATTACTTCTAAATTTTCTTCGATGCCCTTTGGTAATCGAATCCTATGATCTTTTTGTACAACATATGAATCCAAATATATTCTATCTTTTCCACACGCTCTTTTCATATTCGTCCTCTTTTTAGTCTATTATTACCCTGTTTCTAGACTATCTATAGTCCATATAAATATTACTTCATCCTGAACATATAGTCAATGTTTTCTCGAAAAAAGACGACAAAAAAACTGGGCATTGCCTCAACTATCATAAGTTATAGCCCATTCAATCCCATAATCGCTCCGAAGAACACTGCACAAAGTATTAATCTTGCGCGACAATGTAGAATTCGTATATTTTTCTTTTTCTTTCAATTCCATAAGCAGTTGTGGATATGTACCTGTCCACTCACCATTATTCATTCTTACAAATGATACTATTTCTAAAACCAGTTCATCTTCTTGCCTATACACTTGATCATTCAAAACTTCTTTTATAACCCACTTATGTGTATCTTGCTCCATGCATAACCGCAACTCCTGATCTGGAACATCACGCCCCGTAACCGTCAAAATTGCTGTATTCTGATTTCTCTTATCCTTCTTTAAAATCATTGCTCCATCTGCCGCACCCAAAAGTCCATTTGTTCCGGAAATTTCATCAAATACATCTTCCGCATATTTTTTTCTCGTATGATGTACCAGAAGAATACAGATACTTTTTATATCTGCAAGTTTCTTTAAATGCGCGACAAAATTATAATCTGCGTCATAAGCGTTTGAATTTTCCGAATAGCAACTTGCTCTCGCTCTTTGCAAAGTATCTATGATAACAATTTTTATATTGGGATATATTTTCAATTCCCTCATGATCTCTTTCTCAAATTCAGCATTTGCAAGATTAATATTCCAGATAACGTGAAAAAAATCATTATCTCCGAATCCATTCATTGTGGTATATCGCTTCTGAATTCGCATTTCTGTATCTTCCAATGCATAATACAGAACTTCTGACTTTTCAACTTTAAAATAATCAAGAAAATCTCTTCCACAAGAAATATCTGTTGCCAATTGCATACAAAAAAAGGATTTTCCTATTTTAGGTGCACCCACCAGTAAATAGCAACCTGGAAACAGAAGTTGTTCCACGACAGATAACTGACATTCATACTCTGTATCCAAAATTTGCGTCATTGTCTTACTCACTGGACACTCCTTCTGTTGTGGCTCTCCCTTGTCTTTTATCTTGATTTCTGTTATACTCATATCGGTTGTATGAGATTGGCTTTGATTTTCTGTTGCGACGCAGCTTTCAAAGTCGATCTCTTTTTTTATTTCATGTTCCATTCTTTTTACTTACTCCTCCTCTGATAAGCCATAGCAATTTTCTTCATAAAACTTTCTGTTTACCTTCCCTGCCATCACAATATAATTCGGATTCATTTCCAACATTCTTGTATTCAATTGCCGAATAATCTTATAAGCCTGACTTCTACTGCAATTCCACTGGCTCTGAATTTCAGCAACTGAAACGTAAAATTTTTTCGCCATATTTCCGCTCCTTTTATTGACTTTTATGTATTGACCTTGACATTACTGTCAGTGTATATAATATATACCGCATTTCATATAATTTGTCAATATATTTTTCCTATTCTTTCAAATGTAATATGTGTTATATATAAGTAGATTTTTCTAATTATTTTTGTTACACTGAATTTAGTTTAGAATAAACACTGGAGAATAATATTATGAGCACAATAGGAAATAAATTAAAACGATTGCGAAAATTTAGAAAAAAAACCCAAGAGGATTTAGCAAAATCAGTGGGGGTATCCACCAATGGCATTGGACGTTACGAAATTGGTGATCGCATTCCCCGAAAAGATGTTATTGCTAAACTTGCTCAGGCACTAGATGTAAATGAATCAGCTATTGATAATGTAGACGTTGATTCTGATGTAGGACTTATGCACCTATTTTTCTATCTTGAAGATACTTATGGATTAGAAATATATGAAATTGATGATAAATACTACTTACATTTTGATGAAAAAAAATTAACATCAATAACTGTCTATCTCAAAGCATGGTATGAGGAACGCAAAAAAAGTCTCGGTAATAGCGAAAATTTTTCTGCGGAGCAAAAACATAAATATGATGAATGGAGATACACATTCCCAGAACCATTGATTAAACGTACGCGAGAAATGATTGACGAATACGATCAATCGCATTCAAAAGAAGAATAGAAAGTGTAACCATTTTGCAACCACAAAAAATGGGAGCCCGCTAATGAAAATCGAAATGATCTCATAAGCTGTCATCGGCGCCACCTCCCTTCCTATGTATTCCGGTTGTCCGGTATCATAAAACTCGGGAGGCTACCTCTACGCTCCGCTCCGGTCGGCGCTAAACAAGCGTCCCCCGGACGCTTAACGCCCTGTCATGGGTACTTTTCTTAGATAGTATCCTAACATATATATCTATATCATGTGCACTGCAAGAACAATTACAAATTAAATCTTACTTACTTTATAGGTTTATTTCCAGTTCAAGGCAATTCCATTCTTCTCCCATTACAGTATACTTTTCTATTTCATCTTGAGATACATCCTCAAAACCTATCGCCTTATAGCAATAATAAGCTGATTCATTATTCTCAAAAACGCCTAATGAAACTTTATTAACGCCGAATATTTCTTTAGCATATTTTAAGCCTAATTTCAGCATATTTTTTCCATATCCCCGCCCACGTTTTCTCGAATCAACGATTACAAAGCCAAACCGTAATTCATTAAAAAATTCATTTGGTCTTCTCATGGTAAAAAATCCCACTACATCGTTATCATCTATAGCAGTAAATGCCATAAGATTACTTACTGTATTGAATTGCTCCTCAGAAATTGGATATTCGCCTAAAGCTCCTGCTGTCCATTTATAAAAAGCGCTCTCGTCTTTTATCCATGACATAATTATTTCTGCATCATTTTTATTGTATGGCCTTAATCTTAACATACTTGCCTCCTTTTTCATTTGCCTAAAATTTTGTTTATCATATTCTGTTTGCCATTCGTGTATGCAACCCTGTCATCTGCATACTTACTTTCAAGTTCTTCCTTTAATTTTTCATACTGCAATGCCACATTCTCATTGGCATTAAGATAATCCCTGAAATGAATATAATTCTTTCACTCAGTTCCGTTCCATTTTACAATATGAATATGATGTTTTCTGATATCCGCCTCCATATCACCCATTACATAGAGCAATTGACATTCTACATCTGAACCTCGATAAAATATTTCCTCTTGTTACTTCTGATTTATCTATTCTGGCCATCCCTTATAAATGGTTCCTTGATTTCTTTACTTAACAACCGACTATATGATTCTACCTTACGAAATGTGTTTCCTAACATTTCCCGATTCCTGTATTCTCTAATAGCTTCCATATCAAACTCCGCATAAAAAATCCCCTCAGTTTTATCATCAGCCAGCAAAACTGTGTTATCAACACATTTTCCGTTTCTATCCCAGCAAATTGGACTATATGCGCAGGAACATCCAGCATTATCTCCATTCGGATTTGCCATAGCGACTGCAACCATATTTTCATAAGCTCTTGTCGAAAGTGCCCTGATTCTTGGTTGCATAGAACCGCAATCATTTGGGACAAGAATAACCTCAGCTCCTTTTAACATCAGTATTCTTGCACTTTCTGGGAACTCTCTGTCATAACAAATCATAATGCCTAATTTTATTCCTTCAAAGTCACATACCTTAAACTCTTTCCCCGATTCAACATTTCTTTCATCTGCAAAATCACATGTATGCACCTTAGAATATTTCATCAAAATATCACCCGATTTATTGATAACAAATGCTGAGTTCTGCGGTTGCTTATTACCTTTCGTAAATGAAGTTAGTACTACTCCAATTTTATATTTTTTTGCATACTTACATATTTTTGCAATTCTTATATCATCATCGGAAATACTTTTTTCATATGACATAGGTAAATCATATCCTGTAATAAAGCATTCCGGCAGCAATAGGATATCTGCATGGTTCTCCGAAGCTTCTTTCATTGCCATAATGATACTTTCAATATTCTTATCTATTTGTGCATGAATGGCACGTTTTTGTAGTATTGCAACCTTGAACATTCACTTTCCCTCCTATAGATAATTCAAAATGTCAGATAAGTTATTAACTTCAATATCGGCTTTTTCACTCTCGTCCATTACAGTCCACAAACTTCCAAATCCCTGTTTTATCCATATCGTTTTCATTCCTAACTGTTTTGCTGGTACAATATCATTATCAATGCGGTCACCAATCATTACAGCATTTTCCGGCTTACAGCCACTTCTTTCCAAAGCAATTTCAAATATACGTCTGTCCGGTTTTGAAACACCTTCTTCTGCTGATGCAATGACTAAATCAATATATTTTCGCACTCCGAGATTTTCTAATCTTTCAGAAGTTCCTAATGGTTGGTTTGCGATTATACCAATTTCATAATTTCTGCTTAACCTTTTCAGGCAATCTTCAGAATCTGTATACAGCTTTTCATATTGTGATTCCCATTTAGGTAGTTCTATCCCCAATTGTTTTGCTATCTCTATATCACCTTTTTTATTTCTCCTGTATAATGATATCGCATGTTCATAAATTTGTTGCGGAGTTAGACTAGATAATTCAGCTATTTTTTTCATCCTATCTTCATAAACGCTACTTTCATCAACCAACGTCGAACCAACATCAAAAAACAACCATTTTATTTCATCCTTCTTAGGCAAAAATCCTCTTTGTCTCGCTTCTTCTAGCAGTCTTGGTTGAATTTCCGGATATGTCCAATTAAGCGGTAGTTCATTCATAATTGCTATTTTCTCTATCTCACTATGTAAATCTTTTTCAAACGTATGTATATCCGCGAAAAATAACTTTCCAAAGGTTTCTTTCCCATCAAAGTTGTCTGGCGCCGTCACAGAATAAATACATATCGGATTTATCTCAAAATTAATGGCTCCTGTTTCCTCATACAATTCTCTCTTTGCTGTTTCAAGAATATCCTCACCTTGTTCTCTATGTCCTCCCGGCACTTCCCATGTACTTCTTTCTCTATGCTTGCAGAATACCCATTTCCCATTATGTTTTGCAATAATAACTGCAAACTTTAGCATTGAATCATCAATGCTATCATAAAAATTCACTTTCGTCATATAATGCTCCTTATTAGATTTCATCTATTTTCTTGCCATTATTGCTCTCACAAATAGAGCCAAACTAGAGCCATTTGATAAAGCAAATGCCGGAAACCCGCATAAATACAGGCTTTCGGCATTCTAATCCGTTATTCAAACTCCCCGCAGAGAAACTTATTATCCCTGTGAAAGCTTGATTTTTAAAGCTTTTAATAGCAATTATTCCGCCTTTTATCACAATTATTTTATATTTTAAAAAATTCAGGTATCATATGGGTATCATGTATTTAATGGTATTATGACTCTGATAAAAGGACTGCACAATGTGGTGTAAATTATTTAAATACTTGCCACTCCTCATCTATCGGATACATCTTGTTTTCCCAACAATTATCTATGCGCCTTATTTCAAAATACCTAGCCTTATTCCTCTCATCAAAATAACAAGCTTTTGCTCTGTCAAACTTATTATCACTGATTTCAGAAGCATTGATTGCATACATATATTCACACTCTTGACGCTGAATACTTCTAGGTGGAATCACAAACGAATATGAACCTTTATCTGTTCCAAAATAATAATCCTCCTCTCCGCTAACAGAATTGCCTTTTCTATGTGTAATATGTAAGTAATCCATTTGCTTCATTTTTGCCACAAATTTTTTCCCATCATAAAGATACACGCTTACATCTCTAATGACCCGTGTGGTGTTAGACGTATTTTGAAATTCAAATACTATTGGTATCACAAAATACTTTCTTCCATCTGGGTTTTCATCAAATCCCCATGTTGCACCTCCCATTCCTTTCTGATGAGAAAACCGATAAAAAATATTTAGTTTTCCCTTTTTATCCAAAACTCGTTGTATGATCATAGTAAACAAACTTGCAAGAAGTCCAAGTACTGCACCCAATACAAGCATCACTATTTCCGTTGAAACCGAATCACTCATGCATGCACATTCTATATTCATACCACATCTCTCCTCCCAATATGGTTCCCTTCTCATTATCACAGGTTATTGACAAATTCCAAAATATCAGTTCTTTCTTTTTCAAGCATATGATCCGTTATATCAATTGCTGGTTGAAATATACTCATATTACCCTCGAAATGATTAAATTCATTTAGCAATGTTTTCTTCGATGTTAACATAACTCTGTTTTTTATAGCAGTTTTATCAGCATTGTCAGGGAATGCCTGAGAAATAATCTGTCCCAACTGAGTGTATATGCTTGTATCTATTTTATATTTTTCAACTAATTTCTTTTCTATTATCAAGCGTAAAAACAAATAAGTAAAAGAATGTATTAATGTACGATTTAACAGTGGATATTTACTCTTATCTACAATTTCTTTTCCATTAATATCCATATTTAAAATATCGTCAACATTCACCTCAAAATCTCCCGAAATAATTTCTTCTACATCTTTAGGAAGTTTCCCTTCTTTATTTCCAAACAAATCTACATATATCTTAGAAATATTAACCTTTTGGTTTTTATAACCATGCATAACTTGCGTTAAATTCTCCTTTACCTCGCCATTATCAACAAGCCCTGCATACCCTCTCATAAATGGTATCATAGAAACCAAAAAATATTCTTTTTCCCTTATATAAGGATATATATCGTTTCTAAAAGTATCAAGCAGCTTCTCCAAATTAATCAGCATATCCTGTTCTTTATAATTTAGAGGAATGAAACCATTTTCTTCATTATCTGTATTGTTAAACAAAAATAATTTAAAGCACTTTTTATATTGCCCATCTAACAATCTTAACAAATCAACATTGTGAGTTAGTATAATACGTTTTTTGTTTTCCAACATCTTAATTATTGCATACGCTATTTTATTTTTATATATTGAATCAAAGCTTGATATGGGATCATCCAAAACCACTATCGGCTTATCAGAATTTTTTGCTTTTAAAAATTCAAATGTCAAAGATAAAAAATTCTGTTCTCCCGTACTCAATGGCAAACCATTTCTTTCTACACCAATAAAATCCTCACTGTCCAATACTATTTTTATATTTTTATTATCATCACGTATCAACTGTAGTTTCTTATTCATACTATTACTAATAATTTCTTCTATATAAAGAAAATCTTCTTCTGCAATTTCAGGCTTTTCACTTATCATCATTTTATATTCATCATTTACACGTTTTATATCAGATCCATCATATATCTGAAACATATCAAATATAGCTTTTTTTGCATAAAACTGTCGATACAAATTAATTTCATCTTTCAATACTTGTACTTCTTCTAATGCGCCTGTTTCAATAGCCTGCAATAAACGTTCTTTAATTTGAAAAGGATCTTCATCATCAACCTTCGCAATTATCTTTTCTATGATTCCTTTTGTTTTTTCATCCAGTTTTTTTATTATAGTCTCTCTATTTTTCGTTTTTTTCTGCAGCAATTGATCAATATCAATGTCTTCAGTATCACATACTATACATTGTTTTTTATAATGAAAATGATTCAGTATCCTAAGTGCCTCTGTATTTTCCTCAATCTCTTTAATTTGTGCATTTGCCGTCATTTTTGTCACTTCTAAAGATTCGATTTCTTCAATCAAGGAATCCTTCTCTGACAATTCAGCAATTAAGAAATTCAATTTTTCCTCTTCAAACTCACCCACAACAATATTTTTATATAATTCCATTGCAGAAATATATCCATCTATTCCAACCTTGTTTCCTTTCGATCTATTATTCATTAAATCTTTTACTAAAGAATATATTTGTGTTTCATTCGTAAAACATTCTATAGCCTTGCTACTGCTTGACGAAATCATATATGTTCTTTTTAACATAGAAATTACTTCTGTGCATAATCTCAAATATTCTATTTTTATGTATTCCTGCAATTCAAATTCTCGTCTGATATTATCTCCCAACAAAAAATCTTTGGGTGAGCCACTAATAATATTTCTATTATTCTGATCATTTATTACAAAAAATTGTGAATTATCTGTATAATCACTTCCATTGTAATTATATGATACTTTTGTTCCTTTTTCTCCAGATAAAACTTTTACAAGACTTGTCTTTCCTGTTCCATTCGGACCATATAAAACCACAATCCCACTATTAGAAAAAGTAACAACATTGTTTTTTTCAAATTTTGTATAATCATCCACAAATATGGTATTATTCACTATTTTAGAAAAAATCAACTCTTCTTGCATTAGCTTCCTCCTATCTAAACCTGATTTGCAAATTCAACTTAATAAACAACTCTCCATTTTCCTCGTACAAACTCATATAATCATGCCTACTTGTAGATGCACGTTCAAGAATGGTATTATCCAGCAAATACTGCTCAAAGAAATTTCTGTTATAAATATGATAAGCAAGAATCTCTCCGTCTGCTTTTACAATGATATATCCACCATTTGCTTCATCCAATCCATCCCAAGGCTTTGCGGGTTTCATTCCCAAAGCACAGGAACATAAGAACTTTTTAAATTTATATGTGTACATCATAGCATCTCCATATCCCAACGGATCCCTATCTCCAAGCATGTCCACTAACTTATCACATTCCTTCACATCTTCAGTATAAAAATATAACAGCATATTGCCGATGATTTCCGGCATGCTACTGTCTACCATAATTAAATTTCTCTTAAATCCATCATGATTCATTCCACAATACTCAATGTTTCCACCATACTCGGCTATTTTGGACATTTTATCTTTAATCTTTGTTCTGGTATCTATAGCATTAATTTCATTCGCCTGAGCTGACGATATGCCAGTCACTTTATAAATAAAATTGGTCGTTAAACCTGCATTCAATAATGTAGGTGCATTTCCAATTTCTGATTTAATCGAAAAGCCAACATTTCTAATATAGTTTGTATGTATATCTTCAATTTGCATAGAAATATCGGTAGTATCAGTAGATGGAGCCTTTATCTTTGTTACCTTTATACCATTAGCAAATTTAGCCACATCTTCAAGCTCAAAACTTCCGCTATGTGTAGCAATTTCGCTTAACAGCCTATCTGCCTGATTTCCCATTTCTTTTCTATCAATTGACAATATTCTATTAGCGTGCATTTCTACATTTATTTGATTATCACCAATAATATAATCAATAATCTCGCCCCTTGTTTCCTCTCTCATTATCTTGAGAATTGGATAGTATACATCTTCAATTTTTTCTACTTTTTCATTTGCTGCATATACTCTTCCCTGACTGAGCAATTTCATAAATGCATATAATTCTGACCATTCGCCTTTATTTCCAGACATTTTTGAATCTTTAGTTGTCATTTTCCAACACCTTCCTTATTTCTTTTGCTATTTCTTCAATAACATTAACCGTTACACTGTTGCCAAGTTGTTTATACAAATGTGTATCTGCCAGTTCAAGCTTAAAATCATCTGGGAACCCTTGAAGTCTTGCCCATTCTCTTGGCGTCATCTTTCTTATTCCTTCTCTATTTACTTCTCCCTTTATATGAGTAATTGGAGTAAAATTTGTCAATCGCTTATCAACAATTAAATTTCTTTCTCTTCCCATTCCTCCACACACAATTGCTCCTGCTTTTCCGTCAAGATCTCTTATTTCATAACCAAAGCCATTTCCTCTAGCTTCATGACGAGCTTTATGTCTTTTAAGCGTTTCAATATATACGGTTGAAAGATAATATTTTACACTTACTTCATGTTCTTCTATTATATCTCTGATACAAGTATTGGAATTTGTAGGTTCAGGGAAATGAAACTCACTACTATCAATGTTATTTCGAAATGCAACAATATATATTCTTTCTCTATTCTGAGGCACACCAAAATCTTTACTATTCAAAACCTTATCATATACTGTATAGCCAATCTGTTCAAAAGCTTTTTTTATAACCTTAAAGGTACGTCCACCGTCATGTATAGTTAATCCTTTAACATTTTCACAAAAAATAACTTTAGGTTTATGATATTCGCATATTCTAACAACATCCTGAAATAAAGTTCCTCTGCACATTCCCTTATAATCATCATCGAATCCCATACGTTTTCCTGCAAGTGAAAATGCCTGGCACGGAAAACCCGCTAAACAAATATCGAAATCAGGTATTTCTTTTTCATCTATTTTTGTTATATCTCCAGCAATATCAAAATCATCTTTATAGTTCACTCTATAAGTTTTCTGTGCAAATTCATCCCATTCACTCACAAAAACCGTATTTATTTCTTTTCCAAAAGCTCTGTCAAATCCTTTTCTAATTCCACCTATGCCAGCAAATAAGTCTATAGATTTATACATGTGAAATCTCCTCTGTCTCAATATCGTAATCATTATATTTCTGTTCAAATATATTTTCTTCTATCACCTGTATACACTCATCGGTTTTCTTCATAATGTCTTTTCCCCAAAAGCGTATAACAGTCCAACCCAGAAATTGAAGTTGTTTATTTATATCATCATCATGCTGTTGATTTTTCGATATCTTTTCAATCCAAAAATCCGCATTCTTTCCTTTTTCCAACTGCGGTTTCAAAACTTCCCAATCTTTTCCATGAAAAAATTCACTATCGCAAAATATAGCTATTTTATATTTTGTAAGAACAATATCTGGTTTTCCCGGTAATTCCGTATAATTCTTCCGATACCTGTAACCACGTCTCCATAGTTCTTTTCGAAGTTTCAATTCAATAGAAGTATCCTTCGACCTAATATTTTTCATATTCTTATGGCGTTGTTCTTTAGTCAGTCTGTCCACTTTACTCACTCCGATTCATCAGAAACAATTTCCAGAATATCTTCAATATCACACTTTAATGCTACGCATATCTTAAGCAATATGTCTGTATTAACATTTTCATTCCTTCCAAGTTTTGCAATTGATGCATTACTTATTCCCGCTTTTTCTGCAAGATCTTTTTTCATCATATCTCTGTCTATCAACAGTTTCCATAACTTCTTATAACTAATCTTCATGTTTCCCTCCGAATAAAAACATATGTTCGTTTAGTATAATATCACATTATGATTGATAAATCAATGCTTTTTTTGAATTATTTGTGAGTTCTCACATTTTATTGTTCGTTTTGCTATTTGTGTTTAGGCAAGATCACCTTATCTTTCCAATCACCTTCCCCACACTCTCCAGAAATCTCTCCAACAGATTAACCCCATCAATTACAAACTGCTTCATAAACTCATACGCCTTTTCCAGCAGTTCCTTTAATGTCGTATTTTCTTCTCTAAGCTTCTGGTTCTCATACATCACATCAATAAGTTTCTCCCTGACATCATCGGTTCCACTCTGTCGGAACATATCATATACGTTCTCTGCAATTTTTGTTCTTTCAATCAGTTCACATTCCTTAGAAGAAAGAAGTTCCAGATTATTCTTTTTATCCGTAATCATATCTTCATATTTTGCATATTCCGTTTCTGCTGCATTAATACTACTCCTAACTGTCTCCAGCCTGTCCTCATCAGCAGCTATAACATCCAGATTTCTACTATGGCGTTGTTCCTGTGTAGCAATCTGATATGATATGCTTGCGTTATTGCTTCTCAGTTTTGTGTTTTTCTCCTGCTCTTCATTGTTCTGCTGCATTATATCATCAAGCTTCCTACTCTCCTGTGCTAACTTATATTCCGTCACAGACAAGTCATGGTTGCGACCCTTTTTCTTCTCTGCCAGCTGTTCCTTGAAATAACATTCAAATCCATAACTTGCCTCCGCTCTCAATTTATCCTGAAGAATCACAGATAATGTTTGTGGTGTAAATACATTTCTTTTTGATACTTTCTTAGATAAGCCACGCTTTGCTCCTTCCCATACCGGAACGCCTACCACATGCATATGCGGGCTGGCTTCATCAAAGTGTATGACCGCATTTGCAATCTTGAACTCCGGCAGTAGCTTTTGCAGGCATTCAAGAATATAATCAAATACCTCAGACATATAATTTTTGTTTTTCCAATGCTCGTCCCAATATTTCTTGTCCCCGCATTGAAAAATAATCTCTACCGCCATATCCTGATTAAGACCTGCAACATGTTCAAAGTAGTCCTTTATCTTTCTGTCTTCTCTTTTCTGCCTGCTGTTATATTCCTTTACCGCATCATCAAATTCTCTGTGATATACCCGCTTAACATCCTGAAACAAATCCGTTGTTCCATAAATCAGCCTGATATTATCTGAGCTGTAATCTGCGGATTTATATTTACGCAGGTTATGCTTTGCAACTCCTGCAAGTGCTTTTTTACTTGTTATCGCACTCTTACCATTGCTTATATGAGCAGAGTATGATACATTTCCCATAGGCATTTTATCCTTTCTTGTTCGTATTTTTCTGTCGGAGCAGTGCGGTTATCATCTTGGCTCTGCCATAGATGATAACCCCCTAGCAGTTTCGTCATACTGACAAAACTGCGGGGGCTCTCCGAGGGTTTTGGCATCAGCCTTTTAACCCTCATCTGCACTTAAACACAATCTCATTTATCACGATTTCCTCTGCCATCGCTCTTGTCTGATTCCGCAAATGCAACTGCTCCATAAATGTTTTCTTTTTACCTGTCATATGCTTTTTCAACCACGCTGCTTCAATATTGTCCAATCGTTCATAAGCTTCTTCATTTACTGCTTCTGCCCGCTTTCTAAGCTGTCCCATTCTTGCCATATGATGATACTCAGAAGGTTCATTTTCTTCCATATAACTAAGCCACATCCGACCATATTTCCCTATATCCATAAGATTGTATTCTGCTTCATCAACAGATAAAAGAGGATATAAAATGCCATCCACTTCTTTATACTCAACACCAAGTTCTTCAAATAATGTCATAGTAATTGTCCTTTCTTTTCAAGACCGCAACATCGCAAGGTCTATATATTTTGCAACCTTGCAAGCTTCAAGATTGCAAAACCTGACACTTTGCAATGTTGCGATGTTAGATTTTTATACTTTCAAATTCCAGTACCAGTTATTATTGCAACGCTCAGCCTTTATCTTAAGTTCCTTCTTGGCTGTCTCAAGTGTTCTTTTCGATATTCCTTCCTGTGCTGCAAGCTCTATAACCTCTGTGCTTAAAATCTTCTGTGTTTTTTCTGCCTGTTCCTTTAAAAACTGCTTTGCCATCTCAAGTTTACTTGCTTTTGGCACCATACCACCCAGTACTTCATCAGCAGTAATTTCATAATCACCTAACCAATGAAATCCGTCCTCTGCCAGTTCAAACGCTTTCGGATGACCAAATGCTGCAAGATTATTCTTTATCTGTATCATTGCCCTGAGATTACTCTGCCCTTCTATTCTGCCGACAAGCATTACACTCCTTGCCACAGCAAAGAAATCAATGGAACCCATTCCCCGGTAAGCAGCCTTTGCTCCTGAGCCTTTATTCATATGACCGATAAGAACAATGGCACAGCCTGTTCTTTCAGCAATACTTCCAAGCTTCTTCGTCATTTCTCTAGCTTCATTTGCCCGGTTCATATCAGTATCCCCGCCAAGATAAGCCTGTATCGGATCAAAGATACACAACTTCGCATTTTCTCTTTTTATAGCTTCCTCTATCCTGTCATCCGTCATACTGACACTCTTATCAGACTCATCTATGATTGATATTCTGCTGCAGTCTGCATTTGCTGCTTCCAGCCTCGGCTTGACTGTATCTGCAAGTCCGTCTTCTGCCGTCTGATATATTACATTTACAGGCTCAGTAATATTCATATTTTCATCTATCTGTTCTCCCCTTGACAGTTTTGCCGCAATATTAAGTATCAGCGTAGATTTTCCATCACCTGGATCTCCCTGCACTATTGACAGCTTTCCATAAGGGATAAACGGATACCACAGCCATTTAATCTGCTGTGATTCAACCTCAGAAAGGTGTATCATTTTTAATTCTGTATTTGTTTCCACTGTCTGCCTCACTTTCGTAAATAATCATTGTCTCAAAAGTGGGCTGCTGTTATACTTTAATTGGTGTTTGGGTAACAGAAGCCCGCTTTTGTTATCTGCCGTGGCTTTCCCGATTGCCGTCAGGAAAGCCACTATTTCTGCCAGAGGTATTTTGCTCCATCCAGCATATCCACAACTGCTTTTATCATAGCAAGATAGTCATGCTGCAATTCTTCAATATCTGTATAAGCTTCACCATCAACTGGTGATTCTTTTTCTTTTATCTGTCCTGTTTCTATGATTTCATCATACATTTTGTGAATATCTGCCTGCATGTTCTCAATCGTCTGCACAAGCATATATACAGTTTCTTTCTTACCTACAACACAAATTCGACCATAGATACAGCATCTTGTAAAAAATGTTTTCTTCATCATTCCACTTG
>ERZ791765.947-NODE-947-length-23105-cov-34.497831_pt1 | contig 23105 bp, 16 predicted proteins | sample MGYA00509949_ERZ791765 | MGnify/ENA primary metagenome ERZ791765 (study PRJEB30046, sample SAMN00791980) | human gut metagenome | study: EMG produced TPA metagenomics assembly of the A metagenome-wide association study of gut microbiota in type 2...
CCTGGTCACATGGAGTGGATGGCACTTCGGTGTTCTTCCCGTGTGTAGCCGTGGCATTGTGGATTATCCATTTTGCTTCCGGGCAGGGCTGGCCTGCAGAGCCGCCGAGTCTGGTCGCATGGCTGTTCGTCTTCATTGCGGCTGCCGCAATCGGCGGCGGCTATGCCTGCTGGGGTTACGGCATTCTGCACGGCTCGATGGAGCGGCTGGCCATCGCCTCCTATGCCACGCCGGTGCTCTCCACTGGGGCCAGTGCGGTGCTATTGGGATTGGCGTTATCGTTGCCGTTCTGGTGCGGTGCGTTGCTGGTGGCCGCTGGTTCGGTGCTGAACTATCTGGTCACCGCGCGTCGCTCAGACCCCACCACGTAGTGAAATCTCCACCACGATGTGAATTGCCCACCACGATGCGTCTCAAAACGGCTTAATTCCGGGAATCATCAAATCCCGCTCACCGCGTGGTGGGCTTTTTACTACGCGGTGGGAGGCTCGCCGCGTAGTGGAATTAACCATAATCACTTGCCCCGGCGCTTGGACGGGCGGCGGATCGGGTCAAGCAGGGCGTCCGGATTGGAAATGCCGAACATGCTGCGTCCGCCGGTGGATTCAGGGTACTTGGCGGGGATGACCAGAGAAATCGCACCCGGAACCAGAATGATCACGGACAGGGCGGCCAATCCCCAGTTCACAAAAAAATCCGAGGCACAGCACGATAATCACTAGAACCGCCACGGTGCCGATGATGGTCAACCATGCCTGATGCGGGTTGGAGACGCGGGTCTAGGAAGCGTTTTTGGCCGCAGCGGAGCTGGCCTCGGAGGGCTTGCTGGCGGAAGCCGGGCGTTGTTCGTTCGCGTTCGTTATACCTGCCAGCATATGCCCTGACGTCTGATGATGCGTTCCGGACAAAGTCTGAATAAAGGTTGAGAACTCTCGGGATGTTCTGTGAAATCCGACACTCTTCCCTGAATTGCGCGATAGGCTTACATGAGCTCTTGGGAAGCGTGGGGGTGAAGGTATGAGGAACTCCGTCTGGAAGACGTTGATGGAGCTGTCGCTGATTCGGGGAATCGTTCCTCAGACCGTATTCGGCGTGACCGCAGTGGCGGCACTCGTATTGCTGATCGGATTGGTTGTGGGCAAGCGGAACCGTGCGCATCGCATGCACCCGCTAATCGTGTCATTGATCGTCGCCGTGGCCGCCGGTGCTGTAGGCCTGTTGGCGACATGGTTGGTATCCGACGTGTTCATGGCATTCGGGGTCTCGCTCGGCTGGCCGGTGATCTTTACCATCGCCGGCGGCATCGCGGCGGTCGGCTTCGTAATTGCCGCAGCCGTGATCGTCCAAGGACTGCGTCGCGTCGTCGCTATCATTCTGGTGCCGTTGATACTGGTCTCCACGGCACTCGGCGTGGATTCGATCTATGGCGAATACCAGACCATTGGCAACCTCGTCGGCTATTCTCCATATGCTTCGCTGAGCTCGGTCAAAGTGCACGAATCCGCGATGAGCGTGGACCAATGGCGTAAGCGTGCCCAGCGCAACGATTTGCCCGACATGCCGCAAACCGGCAAGGTGCTTACTGTCACCATTCCCAATACGAAATCGAACTTCGCCGCGCGCCCGGCAATGATCTATCTGCCACCCGCCGCGCTTAGCGAGATGCCTCCGACGTTGCCGGTTATGGAACTGATGGCTGGGCAGCCGGGCAGCCCGAGCCGCCTTATCGACGCGGGCAACATCGCGGCAATGATGGACTCGTATGCGGCCAAGCATGACGGTCTGGCGCCAATCGTGATTGTGCCCGACCAGAATGGTGAGGCGTCGCATAACAGCCTGTGTGCCGACACCACCCAAGGCAATGCCGAGACCTATCTCACCAAGGATGTGGTCGTGTGGGCCAAGAAGAATCTGCCTGTGGCCAAGTCGGCGAAGATGTGGGCGATTGGCGGCTTCTCGCAGGGTGGCACCTGCACCACGCAGCTCGGCCCGCGTCATCCTGAGTTGTACGGCGCGATGCTGCCGGTGGACGGTGAGCTCAAGCCGACGAATGGTACAGTCGCCAAGATGGTCAAGGAGTATTTCGCCGGTGACCAGTCCGCTTATGACGCACAGGTGCCGGTTAATGTGATTGCCGCCACCGGCTCGTCGGACCAGGCGCTGTTCTCCGGCGCGGGCGAACGGGATAAAGAGTCGATACATAATATGCGTCTGATTGCCCAAGCCGCACGCAAAGTCGGCATGGACGTCACCGAACTGGTCGTGCCGGATACCGGACATGACTGGCATGCGGTGCAAGCCGTCTGGCGGGCCGGGCTTGACTGGTTCGGCGAACGAACCGGATTGGGTGAGATGCCGCAACCGTTGAAGGACTACAACCAAGTGGAGGTGTTGCAATGAGCGACGAACAGCAGCATGAGGGCGGCAGGAAGCCGCAGACCTCGCATGCGTCCAAGTCTCATGCGCCGAAATCCGGCCATGTTGCGGACAGCTGGCGTGAACTGGCCGAGGACGCGCGGCAGTGGGCGGATGGCCATAGGCTGGCCGTTGTGGCCACGACGGTGCTGGTCGTGCTGAACTTGGTGGTATGGCTGGTGGCCGCCATGGCCGGATTCGCGTTCCCATTGCGCCTAGACACCAGTATGGCCGAGTTCGATCTCGGCAAACTGGTGTGCTCGTTGTTCCTGGCGCGCGGCGTGATCCAGCTCATCATTGATGCCGTGCTGTGGCTCGTCATGTTCTCCATCGCCGAGCCATGGCTGGGTCGCACCCGCACCGTTGCTGCTGCGCTCGCCTGCGCTGCTGCAGGCGCGCTTATCGGCCTTGGCCTGTGCGCGGCGGCCGGTTGGCTGTTCCAGGATTCCCAGTTCGTCTCCCGCATGCAGTTTGCCCTGAGCCCGCTGGTGCTGCCGGTCGGCGCATTGATGGCGGCCAGCGCCTTCTGCGGCCACCTGTGGCGGCGGCGTATTCGGCTCATCGGATATGTGGCGATTCTGGTCGCGCTGCTCTACAGCGGCAACCCCGGCGACTACTGCATTCTCGCCGCCGCATTGCTCGGTCACATCGCCGGCCGTGTGATGGCCGGTCCACCCGCGCACGCCGAAACCGGCTGGCACTGGCTGCGTAGCACCTCATTCGAAGCACGTCGCATGTTCGCCGCCATCGCCGTGGTGCTGGCGCTGGGGCCGGTCATTTCCATCACCTCGCATAACCATGCCGGGCCGTTGAGCACGGTCGGCCTACTGATGAGCCCGGCTTCCGTCGACAACGGCACCTTGGCCAAATGCTTGGCCGGAGCCACGCACAGCGGTTGCTTCCTGCAATTCGACCTGTTGCGTGCTTCGATGCCTGGCGCGGTTCTGCGCTCGCTGCTGCCCACAGCCGTGACCTTGGTGCTGGCATGGGGCCTGTATCGCGGTCGCCGGTTTGCGGCCATCTGCGCTGTGGCCATCAACCTGTTCACTGCGGGCGTCGCCATTGCCTATTATCTGGTCGTGCCGCTGAGCTTTGCACCGAACGGTATGACGTCCTTGCTGCAGCATGGCGCGATTACCGCTTGCGTGGCGAATGCTCTGCCACCGTTGATTTTTGCCGTCGCCTTGGCTGCGATGCTGAAGCATTTCCCGATTCGTGTCGGCTGGCGCCGGCTGATCGGCGGCGTCGGTGTAATCGTGCTGGTCTTACTGGCCTGCGCCGCCGTGTACCTTATGTACGGCATCGCCCAGCCGGACGCGTTTGCGCCTCGGGCCACGGCGTCGTCGCTGTTGGCCGAACTGCCGGGACGGTTCCTGCCCATCGGGTTCCTGAGCCATATGAAGTTGTCGTTCGTGCCGCGTACGCCATTGGCGTCCGTGGTGTATCAGGGCGTTGGCTTGGTGTTCTGGATCGTGGTGCTGGCCGTGGTGATGCGTTGGATGAGCGACGTCAGTGAGTCGAATGAACGGGCGCAGGCCCGTGCCGAACGGCTGGTTGAGACCGGCGGCGAATCGATGAGCTTCATGACCACGTGGGAAGGCAACGACTATTGGCTGTCGCCCACGGGCAAATCGGCCGTGGCATACCGTGTACTCAACGGTATTGCGTTGACCTGCACTGGGCCATTTGGCGATCCGGCGGAGTGGATGGACGATCTGACCGGATTCACGCAGTATTGCGTGGAACGGTCGTGGTCGCCGGTGTTCTACAGTGTGCATCGCGAGCAGCGTGATGCGCTGCTGGCTGAGGGATGGAACTCGATTGAGGTCGGTAGTGAAATGGTTGTGGACCCGCGTGTGTGGAAGACCACCGGCAAGAAATGGCAGGACGTGCGTACCGCCATCAACAAAGCCAAGCGCGACGGCATCACCGATGTGCAGTCCACGTTCCTGGAATCGCCGCTGGAAGTGCGTGAGCAGATTGAGGACATCTCCGAGGAATGGGCACAGCTCAAGGCTTTGCCGGAGATGAAGTTTACGTTGGGCGGTGTCGAGGAACTGCGTGACCCGCGCGTGCGTCTTCTGTATGCCGTCGATGCGGATGGGCGTGTGCTGGGCGTCACCAGCTGGCTGCCCACATGGCGTGATGGGCGCGTGGTCGGTTGGACACTAGACTTCATGCGGCATCGTACCGACAGTCCTAACGGCATCATGGAGTTCCTGATTGCGCGTATGGCCGAGCGTCTGCGTGATGAGGGGGCTGCGGATCCGGAGCGTGCCGCAGAATTCATGAGTTTGTCCGCGGCTCCGTTGGCCGGTATGAACCCCGAGCGGGACAATGCCGGCGAAGGTGGTGCGCCGGCCGGGGAAGGCACACAGGTGCTCCAGCATGCGCTGCAGATCGTGGCCGATTGGATGGAGCCGGCGTACGGCTTCCATTCGTTGTTCAACTTCAAGCGCAAGTTCCAGCCCACCGAGGCGCCGGTCTACGTGTGCTACCCGGACCCGGCGGCATTGCCCCAGATCGGGCTGGCCGTGGTGCGCGCCTACGTGCCCAGCGTGACGCCCGCCGAAGTGGCCGGCATGCTCAGCACGCTGCGGTCGTAGGGTGTGGGGCATATGGACCCTGACAATTGTGTTCGCGGTTGAGGCTCTAGGCCGTTTGCCTGTTCGTTTACGTACGGACCGGAGGCTGGCCGATTCGAGCCCAAGATGGGGCTATCTGCTTTCAAAGAGGTACCTTCAGCTTCTTGCGGATAGCTAACTGCCTTCGGAGGGGTACCTGAACCCTGAAATCCCAAGTATGAGCGTTGCAATGACGGCGTTTGTACTCGGGATTTCCCATATTCGGTACCCCTTTGGACGGAGATAGCATTCCGCGGAAGCCCGAATATACCTCTTTGAACGGAGAAACCCCAGCGAGGGGGCATAGAAGTCGCTATCTCCGTTTCAAGGGGCTGATTCGGCCTGCTCCGGAGGTCTACTCTCGTTTCGAGGGGCTGATGCCGAAGTATTCACGCTCCGAAACTGGCGGAATGGTGTTGGCGCAGATGGGTTTCTACATGCGTTCTAGTGGATGACCAGCCCCTTGAAACGAAAGTAGACCTCCGGCGGAGGCCGAATCAGCCCCTCGAAAGCGTTTTTGCCGTTGCGGAGATTTTCCAGCCGTACCGTGAACCATCTCAACGGTGTAACGTGGGACGCATGAGCGAACTTACCGAACATAATGACGGCAACACGCAGGTCGCATACTTCGCCGGCGGCTGCTTCTGGGGGCTGGAGCGCTACTTCCAGAACATCGACGGTGTCACGGACACCACGGTTGGCTACGCGCAATCCACGGTCGAATCGCCGACCTACGAGCAGGTGTGCGCGGGCGGCACGGATGCAGCCGAAACCGTGCAGGTTACTTTCGACCCAGCACGGGTAAGCCTGCGGACACTGGCATTGCTGTTCTTGGAAGTCATCGACCCGTTCTCGGTGGATCAGCAGGGCGAGGACCGCGGCCGGCAATACCGCACCGGCATGTTCTACACGGACGAGACGCAGCGTGCCGTGTACGTGGCGGCCTTGGAGCAGCTGGTCGACCGTCAGCCGCAGCGCCCGGCCGTGTTGGTCGAGCCGCTACGCAATTTCTACCCGGCCGAGGCCCATCATCAGGATTATCTGATCAACAATCCCGGCGGCTACTGCCATGTGCCGATTGCGGCGATTGCGAACGTGAAGCGCCGCCAGAAGTACGTGGAGCGTATCTGGGACCTGACGCTCGAGCAGTTCGCGGTCACGCAGAACGCCGCTACCGAGCGCCCGTTCGTCAACGAGTATGACGAGGAGTTCGAGCCCGGCATTTACGTGGATATCGTCAGCGGCGAGCCGTTGTTCTCTTCGCGGGACAAGTTCGACTCCGGCTGTGGCTGGCCCGCGTTTTCCCGGCCGATTAAGGGTGACTTGCTGACTGAGCACGAGGATCATCGCATTCCGGGGCGTGATCGTATTGAGGTGCGCACTTCCGACACGCAGATTCATCTGGGCCACGTGTTCGCCGATGGTCCGGCCGATCGCGGCGGCCTGCGCTACTGTATGAATTCCGCCGCGCTGCGATTCGTGCCGCGCTCGCGCATGGCCGAGGAGGGCTACGGCGACTGGATTCCGGCCGTGGACGGGGAAGCTGACGGTCCGGTCGGGAAGACCGATCAGCCTGGGGCAGCTCACGAACGGTAAGCCGCGACTGCACGAGCTGCATGAGATGTGGTATTTTGCTGAATATAAGCGCCGAAAGGACCGGACAGCAACATGAGCATGGAGAACATTGCGGGCGCTCGCAAACCTGCCAAGCGTGAGGATGACCGGACGGTTGCCGGCGAGCATCGTATGATGCGTCGCGCGGACCGTGAGGTGACCGACCCCGAGCAGATCGCTGCGATTATCGCCGCTTGCGACATCGTCGAAGTGGCATATGCGGATGCTGAGGGCCTGGCCATCGTGCCGTTGAATTTCGGATTTGATTATGAGTATGACGAGGCCGATGGTGTTGCCGCAACAGTCTTGGTGAACGGTGCTGAGACGGTCGGCAGCACGGGAGTCGTGGCAGCCGATGAGGTGGGGTGCCCCGGCAAACTGACGCTCTGGTTCCATTCCGCGCCGCACGGCCGCAAGCTCGACGCGATTCGTGCCGCAGCCGGCGGGCGTCTGCCCGTGGCATTCACCATGCAGGCCGACTGCGAGGTGGTGGCGGGTCGCACCACGTGCAATTGGGGCGAGGCGTTCAAGTCGATTGTCGGCAATGGCGAGGCCTCGCTGGTCAAGGATTTGGGCGAATGCCGCCACGGCTTGCAGGCGCTGATGGCGCAGCAGGCGCACATGCCGCACGTCGAATTCACCGACGCGCAGGTGCGCAGCGTCACAGTGTGGAAGATCGAGGTCGATTACTTCACCACCAAGGTCCGTGCCAAGCCCGCGCCCGCGCACATGCATCAGCGCCCTGCCGTGCCGCGCGCAGGTGTGATCGGTGCCCGATAACATCATTGCAGCAAGGATGGGATGTCGGTTGTGGTGCGGCTCAACGGTTCTTAACGTACCGGGTGCCGCGGCCGGCGCCCAGTTTGGTGATGGTGCCGTTGTCAAGCAGTGTCTTCAGTGTACGTTCAACAGTGCTGGCGCTGATATCGGGCAATTGTTGAAGTATGTCCGCTTTTGAGAGCGGCGATAATGTGCGATCAAATAGATTGCCGATACGCTGCTCCTTGGTGGGTTTTCTATTGCTGCCCCAGCCGGACACTTCCCCAATCCGTTCGTCGAACTCTTTACAGGCAGTGAGGATGACGCCGAGTAAGTAGTTCACAAATGGTGCATAGTCGTTGACGTTGTCGTTCCAGCCGTATGTGCTCGCGGCAAGTGCCTCGTAATAGGTGTCTTTGGTCCGCTCGATAAGGTGTTCAATGCTGATATATTTACCTACTTGGTAACCATTGCGGTAGAGCAGTAGCGAGGTCAGCAGCCGGCTCATTCGACCATTGCCGTCATTGAATGGGTGGATGCAGGTGAAGTCGAAGGTGAACATTGCTGTGGCGAGCAATGGATCGATATGTCCGTCTTGGATGGCTTCTGTATAGGCGGCGCAGGCGCGCTCGACGAGCTCCGGTGTGATGAGTGCGTTTGGGGGCGTGAAACGAATGATTTGTTTTCCGGTGGCGTCGCGCTCGATGATGACATTGTCGCTGTCTTTGAAATGTCCGCCGAAAGCGAGGCCAGTGTATCGGAACAGATCGCGATGCAGTTGGAGGATTGTATTTGGGGTCGGTGGAATGTAGTCGTGGCTTTCGTGGATGGTGGCGAGTACGTCGCGATAGCCGGCGATTTCCTCCTCGGCACGATTGCGTGGCGTGGTTTTTTCTGCAACCAGTGCGTTGAGTCGCTTGTCGCTGGTAGAGATACCTTCAATACGATTGGATGCGTTGGTGCTTTGAATGCGTGCAACCGTGATGAGTGTGTTCAGCAAATCAGGCCTGGTTGCAGCCTGTACGCTTTGACGACCTTTGGCTTCGTGGATGGCGGATAGCAGTGTTGTGGTTTGTGGGGTGAGCAGTTCCTTGGCGGCGGTGATGTAGTCGAAGTGCTTCATTGTGAATCTCTTTCTGCATCATCGAATAGTTTTCTGCATCATATTCTATCAATATGATGCAGAAAAGTGGATTGTTATTCCCTTGATGATGGTGTTGCTCAAATCTCACCTTCCGCTGGCGGGAGGTGGCTCGCAGCGCCGGTGGGTGGCTTACGCCCGAACCCGATAAACTTGCTGCATGACAGCAGTAACAGTCGTAATTACCAGCTACAACCAGGGTCCGTTGATTCGCGAAGCAGTCGAGTCGGCATTGTCCCAGACGGTTCGCCCGGAACGCATCATCATCGTGGATGATGGTTCCGATGAGCAAACATCTGTTGATGTATTGAGCGCAATTCTCGACGATTGCCGGCATGGAGCGTTGGATACGGGTGGTGTCGCCGTCGATTTCATCGACCAGGTGAATGCCGGTCCCTCCGCCGCGCGCAACCGCGGCATCGCCGCTGCCGAGACGCCGTTCGTGGTGGTGCTGGATGGCGATGACCGTTTGATGCCGACCTTCATTGAGCGTACGTTGCCGTTGCTGACTGTTGATGATTCGATGGTTGCATCCTCTGCTTGGCTGCGTACGTTCGGGGTTCTGGACTCAGTGGTCCAACCGACCGGTGGCGACGCGGGAGCGTTCGTGTCGCATAACTGTTGCCCGGCAACATGCATGATTCGCCGCTCGGCGTGGGAGCGTTGCGGCGGATATGACGAGTCGATGCGCAGTGGCTTTGAGGATTGGGATTTCTTCTTGTCGTTGCTGGAGAGTGGGTTGGCTGCGAAAGCGGAAGATGGTATCGACGGTATTGGGGATGCCGGCGGTATCGATGATACCGATGGTGTCGAGGATGCTGGTAGTGCAGGCGGTGCTGTGGATATTGGCGGTACTAAGGATACCGGGAACATTGAGGCTGTCAGGGATGCCGGTAATACCAAGAATCCCAAGGAGGGCACGGCTCACATCGGCATTGTTCCCGAGCCCCTAATCGAATACCGCACGGCCCCGGCCTCCTCAAACGTGACCAGCATGACCAAGCGCCTCGATCTCATGCGCTTCCTGATCGCCAAGCACCGCGATCTCTACGCCGCGCACATCGCCGACGCCATCCTCGGCGTTGAAGCCATCTCCATGAGCCGCTTAACCATGTGGGAATCGTTGATGCGCGGCGACACCACCGCCAGCCAAGCCTTCATGACCCACCCCACCTATGGCGACGGTGGAATGGCCGCCGCCGTACGCTTGCGGAGTTGATGGTCAGCCGGGCCGGCTCAAATCGGTGTCCCCACTGTCGTCAACCTGCCAGTTTTTGGCCGGCAAACGCCGCTGAGAGCCTTTTGGCGGCGTCAAGTTGCCAGCACTTGGCCCATTAGCGTCGTTGCCGTGGTCGCTTGCGGTGGTCTACGAAAGGATGTGGTCCGTGGACGCTGCAGACAGTCAGAAACATGTGAGCGGTAGTCATCACGTGCTGAATATTCCTGGTACGCTCTTTTTGGACCATTCGCTGACAGAGAGTATTTGTTGAAGGAATGAGGATGTCGTGAGCGCTATACCGATTATTGACCTGTTCGCAGGCCCCGGAGGCCTTGGCGAGGGTTTTTCGTCGCTCAAGGATCTGGACGGTAAGCTAATTTTCCAGATTTGCATGTCGGTGGAAATGGAAAAGAACGCACATGACACTCTACGGTTGCGCTCGTTCGTACGTAAAATCATGAAGTCTGATGGGCAGTTGCCGAAATGCTACTTGAACTATCTTGATAACCCATCAGCTTACAATTTCCAAGCCATGCAGCTAGAATATCCGGATGAGTGGGCTGAGGCTGATAAAGAAGCTGTTCGAGGCACTTTGGTGGAAGGCGATGACACCTTTGTGGATATGGCCAAGGATAAGTTGAAGGCTCGTTGTGGCGATAACTACAATGGCCCACTTGTACTTATTGGTGGGCCACCTTGTCAAGCGTATTCTCTTGTGGGGCGTGCGCGGAGGACGCGGAACAAAGAGGCCTTGGATAACGATGTCAAGCAGACGCTCTACAAGTGCTACCTCCAGTTTATCGAAGAACTACGCCCTACGGTTTTCGTTATGGAGAACGTGAAAGGTATCCTTTCTGCTCAGCACCGTCATCAGGGCGTGTTTGCGCATATCGAACGAGATATGCAGGATGCCGGTTACACGTTGCATTCTCTAGTGGTTGATGAACCTGAGACTCCCAAGGACTTCATCGTGAAGGCTGAATGTTATGGCATTCCTCAGGCCCGTCATCGCGTAATTCTTCTTGGTGTCCGTAATGATGAGGAACGTGGCAAGCCATGCACCTTGCAGAAGAGGAAGGGTGTATCGGTCTCTGACGCATTGGCTGGTATTCCTAAAGTGCGGAGTGGATTCACTTCTAAAGGGGAACCTGATTGCGATTGGGGTGAATATGTACGTCGTGCTGCCAAAGCAATTCTTGCCACTGATGAGGGCCATGATTTATGGGATGTGCTGCAGCCGGTACTAAGTGGGCCCCTTCCATTTTCACAGGATGCAAGTCGTGTAGAAAAGGGCGTCATTAACGTTTACCGTGGCTGGTACCGTGGCCATCTCAAGCATCGTACGGTATTGGCGAACCATCATGCCCGCAACCATATGGCGACCGATCTAGAGCGTTATCTATTCTGTTCAGCATTTGCCGCGAAGCATAATAAGCCGGCTAAACTGTATGATTTTCCCAAGTCGCTATTGCCGGATCACGATAATGCAAAAGGTGCCGCTAAAGGGGAAAAAGTTATCTTTGCCGATCGTTTTCGCGTGCAGATGCCGGATCGATGCTCGACGACAATTACTTCGCATATCTGCAAAGATGGTCATTACTTTATCCATCCAGATTGCACGCAATGCCGTAGCCTGACTGTGCGCGAAGCCGCCCGTTTGCAGACATTCCCGGACGATTACTACTTTATGGGGAATAGAACTGCACAATATCAACAGGTTGGTAATGCTGTGCCCCCTCTTTTGGCGCAGCAAATCGCCAAAGTGGTGGCTGAGTATCTTGATCCCGATCGCGACGTAAAAGGATATTTCGACTAATACGTACCAGGTCGTGGTGCGAATTGGCTAGCAGAGAATCCTTTGTCGATCATCTTTTGCCGCCATGCCCAAAGATACCGGGTCTGTTCATCAGTTAATCGAATTTGCTTGTCTATTTTTGCGACGCCAGCCAGTGCCTCATCGGTTAAAGCATGTCGATATCGAGCCCATTCAAGGATTGTGCGCCAAGTATCGGCAGTGATTGCAGCGAGGAACTCTCTTTGGTAATCAATTGTCTGATCGATATCCACCAAGGAGCTGTGTGTGGGTTCTGATTTCGGCAGAGGAGAATCCTCTACTGCCTTCCTGACCGCTGTCGGCTTTCCGCTTGGTGGGTTGTATCGGAATCCGCATTCGGTGGCGCGCGATAGAAGATAATTCAGAGCGTTAGTGTTGATGCCAGTCGATATGTCATCAATGAGCGCCATTAGTGAAGTTTCCGCTTTGGGACTGAGTATGCCTTGCCCTTTAGCAAAAGTGTGTAGCTCACGAAGAAATCCAGCTGGTGCTGCTGTCCAATCATCTATACGCGCATCTTCTGCTTGCTCTGGTGCTTTGTGTCGCGGTACGGATGAGGGCACCGGAACAAAAGCAGGAGTGGGATTTTCGGTCTTCGCGATGGTTTGTTGGGCTGCGACGGGCGTACTTTCTTCTGTGGCTGGGACAGCGGCCGCCTCGAACACTGGTGAGGGCAAAGGTTGCACCGCATCGAGACAAGACGGTCGTCGCCGCAGCGAATCCCAGCAGGCTTCTTTTTTCGCCCACTCGCCGATATTTTGGGTGGAACGATTCGAGTCGTTCAAAACATTACTGGCCTGTTCGGCGGCCTTCATAAGGCATCCGAGGATAGCATCGTTGATGCGTTGTGCGCGCCAAATTGTCTCAAAATCGAAATCAGCATGGAACCGTTTCAGATCGAGTGCATACTTTGCGACGGCATATTCTGCGATATTGCCTTGGTAAGCACCCTTATACCAATCCGCCATCTTGATGTGCTTGTACACGGTGTCGAAGAGAATACGCTTGCACACCAGCTGTTTGAAGAACTCGGCGTCGAGCGCCTTAACGCTTTCTTGCCCTTTCTTTGATTCATTTTCGACGAATCGAGCGAAACATTTCTGGGATCCGAGGCTGGCGATGTGAGGATACCCATCCCAACACATGAGATATTTTGGTGCATCAATCATCTTGATGCGCTGCTTGGAAGGATTGAGCTTTTCGAATTGCTTACGATCAGCGGTGTCCCTACGGTTTCTCTCACTATCGTACTGACCGCGGGTACGCTCGTAATACCAATGCGTTGGGTTTCTACCGGGCAGCGGAGGCGTGAGAACTTGCTGAGAGAGCTGGGACAGTTTGACCTGATACTCGCTGTTAGATGAGAAATCGGTCTCGGCGACCTTGTTTTGACTGTTGGTGTATCGGGAAATGTATGGGACAAGCTCGCAGGCAATATCCTCGCGTACCACAACGAGTTTGACCGGGACTACGACTGCGGACAGGTCGAGGCTGTCTTTCTTTTGACTGTAAAAAATGGATGCCGTGGTCTGGCCGCCGTTGACAATCTGCAAGTCATGGATTGCCGTAATGTTTCCTCGTTCGTTCATATCGACTCGGCTGGCGGTCGCAGATAAGCCGTTGTTATAAGCGACGAATCGATCAGGTTCCGTGCTTAATGTGTTGCGGATACCGCGGTTGACCTTTCCTCGCAAAGATAGGAACGAACGGACGTTGGCCTCCATAAGTTTGGAGCCATGTTTTTTGTACCAGCTGGAAAGCGTTTGACCGGACAAGAACATGAGGTAGGTGTCCATATTGTTGCCAGCCTCGGGTGCCTTGACGGCTGGAATGCCCTCGGCTCCAAGGTTCACAGTGAGGTGTTCGAGAGGGGCTGCAGCTTGTGATGCTTCCATGAGGTGGCGCAAATCCCATACATGGGCTTCGAGGCTGACCTTATGTTCATCCTTACCTTTGGAATAGAAGTCAGTGGGGTCCTTGATGCTGGAATCGCGCCCGGTGTATTCCCGGTCAGTAACAAAATAAAGACGGAATCGAGAAATGCCTCTCTTGTGCTCGTGAATGAATGAGGCGAATTCCCAGGCCGCACTGCTCTCCTCTGCCTGTTCAAGGAAGGAACCATCAAATGCGGCTTTGATGTAACGACGCATAGCTTTGATGTATCGCATACAATCTTTGGCTTGAATGGTATTTATCTGTTCGTCTCCAACACGGTTGGAATAGTCATCACATGCAATTACAACGATGGATTCGTCCATGTCAAATGCAGATTGATCGTATCCATCTACCGCCATGAATCGGTTCGTGCCCTCACCAAATCGATATCCCGGTTCAACGGGCTGGTAGTCAGCGATGGCCTCGCTGTCGCGTAACATTTCGCAGACGACTTGGAAGAATGCCTCTTGATCGAGAAGCCCTTCATCCATGGCCTTCTCTTGGACTCTTGCGACGAGTTCGCGTCTGTAGTCTGCTAGCTCCATCACTTCTCCAATGCGCTAGGTGCCTTGCCGTTTGTGATTGCGAATGGCTCGATCGATTCCTGTTCAACTGTGTATGTCAGGTTAGTTACTCCGTTAGGCAACATCGATGGGGTGACTCGCGGGAACCTGTCTTTGACGTCGTAGACCCTAACTGGGCCAACTTCAAACATCGTATGCATGGCTATGTCTGAACGTATATCAAGCCCCAGCGCATTGAGCCCATTGTTGATGCACTGACCGATCAAGTAAGGGTCGTCTGCCAACTGCCGAAGTCGTTCTATAATCCGGGGTAATGAGATTAGCTGCTTATCATCGTTGTTAGTAGGTGTGTCTAGAACGATGGTGATCAAACTGATCTGTTTGTCGGCGATGTTGAGCTGTTCGGGAGAAGAAATAGTGATTCGGCGTGCGGAACTGTGTACTGTCTTGATCTCCCAATATCGGTGTTCAGCATCGAACGAATAATCCTGAGGTGCTCCATAGGGGCCGGTCCATGCTTGCATCACGGTCTCCAATGGTCTGCCTGACAGCTTCATGACTTTCTCCGCGGCAAGAAGTTCACCACACACACCACGTAAAATAGCTTGACGGTTCGTGTGTGTGTGATGCTTTTCAAGAGTCGATGCCACTGGTCTACAGTTGAGTAAATCTCACGTAGTGCAGAGTTTCTTGAAGATGCAGTGCGGATACGATCTGCAAAAGCGAGACAGATTTCGGCGAATGCGTGTAGTAGGCTCCAATCCCGTAGGATGAACGTTAGCGACCAGTTTTCGCCAATCGGTGACGTGCGTGATCCCACCTGCACATCGATGGCTTCTAATCCGTTTATTGGCCAAGGCCGCTTTTGGGATAAAATCATGATGTAGGGACGGGCATCTGGTGTACATCCAATGATCAACGGTACTTGTAGCGTCAGATCCAACTCCCGGTTCTCGCGGCCGGGCCGCTCGGCCATACGGCGCCAAAGCTCTTCGACTGAAGCCGCATTCTGGTAGTTGGTCATTGCTCGTCATTCTCCTCTTCTTGCCTCTCAAGACTTTCGTATGTCAGGCGAGTGGCGACAGTGTTGCTATAGTAGGTTACGCTTGTCCTTCGCTTTCCCCTATCAATGTAGTCGACAGTTGGAATGATAATTTTTGCTCCCAGTAGGCCATGTCCTTCGGATGGGATGTGTTTCTCAGCTTGTGAATCGGGATGTCTTGTTTTCACATGGACACGATAGAGCATAAGCACAGGGTCGTCGCCGAAATACTTTGTCAAATAGTATTCCCTTTCCGACTTGTTCCCCGGATAGACATTCTTTGGATGGAGTATATCGGCGACCTTGCGATAGTCCGTGGAGCCGGCAAGACGGAGCTTGTCGCCGCTGATCTTCCAGTACATATGGTCATCATCGTAGAAATCGCTGGTGCGGACTACCTCCTTCCAGGTAAAAGGGACGTTCCCGGAAACGATGGCGCCTTCGCCGTTGATGAACGCAATAGTCCAAGTGGTGCCGGGGATGTTACTTTGCCGTGTTCTGGCGAACTGAGCCATCATGGTGGTGTTAGATTCCAATGGCTCTCGATTCTTGTAGCGCATCAGTGTTGGGCCAAAGTATGTGTCGTTGTAGCCCGCACGGTAAGCCGATAGAAAATCGATTATGGTCTTGCTGGGCACGTTCTGGAAAATCTTTGTCGTGCCTTGTTCGGGACGACTTGCAGTGATGTGTTCATTGGATATGCAGTCTGTGATCAGAATATCGAGTGCCTTGTTATTGGTCTCGTTACGTTCCGGGTCAACGTCAAGCCTAACTGATTCGATGATCTGGTTTGCCAGATCGAATGTCTCGAGCGGGCCGTTGGTCTTAGTAGCGTTTCGCATCTTATTGGCACTGGTGATACGCACTCCGCGACTTGGATTGCCTTGGATGGAAATACCGAGTTGCTGTGGTGTCATTCCGTACTCGGACATTTTGTTGGCTGTATCTTTGATATCTTCGACAATGGAGCATGCGTAGCGGAAATCGTCGATGGACCGCCTTAGCAGCCAGATTCGTTGCAGGGCGTCGTAGCCAGGACGGTATCCAAACCATCGTCCCATCTGCAGGAGTGTGTCCGCAGATGTCACATTGCGGTAAAAGACGCTGCAGACAAGCCCGTCCAAGGTCATGCCGCGAGAAATTTGATTTCCTCCCACATAGATGGTGCATTCATTGGGTGTGAGTTTGCTTGGAACCGAGCGAGCGAGATTCCAGTCCTTGGCGTCGGAGTTGACGAGCCTAACCAGTAGTCGTCCGCTTCCGGCCAGAGATTGCATTCGTCGACAGAGTATGTTCCATGTTATGCCGTGTGTGGATGCATATCCTGCATATTCGGACTTATACGCGCGACGGAGCGCAATAATACGTTCGTCGGCTTCATTTTGGAGATGATATTGCAGCACATTGGTCATATTGTCCAAGTAATCATTGACCATGTCGGCTATTTGCTGCTGAACAGCAGTGAACCGCGACAAGTGAAGTAGCATTGATTGACGTTTGCGTTCGCTGTTTGCTCTGAGTGCGCAGGCGATGAGGAAGCAGTCCACAGCATATTCAATTTGTGGATCCAGCTTATTCGTAGTGAATTTATACTCCTTCTTATGCGTCAGTGGCAGCCATTTATCAAGATCTCTTTTTCTGCCCCACTCCAATTCGTGGATACAGCTGCTGTCTGTTGCTGGCGTGTCAAGATCTCCAAACAGCTTCTTGGCTCCGATGTAGGCTGCCGGCGTTGGTAGAATATGGATGAAATCTTTGGGGAATAAGTCATCTTCTAACTCATCGTCGATGAACACGTTGGCGAATGGCGTGGCAGTTACTGCCACGTACGAGGTCCGTTTGCTGATCCTACAGAGTTTGCATATCAACGAGTTGACTCTTGTAGGCGAGTCTTCGGCTTTGGCGGAGTTGACTGATGCATAGTCGCTCTCATCGTCGATGACGAGTACAGGTAGGTCTTTGGGAAATTCAGGGTTGTCGAGCCATTTGTTGAATTTATCCAGAACTTGGCCATTCTTCTTCATTACTGCGACGAGAGGAGCTCGGTCCCACGTAGGACGTGGATGGGTCTTGAATGCGCTACTTTGAGCCTTGATAAAGTCGTCGTCGTTGGTCAACGGCGTCACCGTCACTGCCTCTTTCCCGAGATATTCGCCGATTCCGGTGACCTTTCGCGCGAAGTCGAATCCGATGAAGTCGGAGTTGATTCGCTTCTGCGTCTGTCCCCGGAGACTCTCGTCAGAACTGGTGAGCACGACGATCAGTTTGTACCCGCAGTCCACGGCCTTGTTCATCAATGCCATGTACGTGCGGGTCTTGCCGGATTGCACATCGCCAAGTACAAGACCTTTGCGTTGGACTGGTGGATGATCTCTGCGGGGGTCTGCAAGCAGGCCGAGGATTCGTTCTGTGGACCTGCCTAAGGTTTGGAGCTGGATATAGTCCGCCCCTTGTTTCTTCTGGAGATATTGATAGTAGGCGAGCCATCGGGGGAAGGAAAGTTCGGATGCTTTCATCTCGGGAAGCCACTCTTCCCAAACTGTCTTTTCGCTATCAGTGAGAGTTGTCCCTTCAGGAACTTTATCAAGAAGCTGGCTACGCAATTCGCGGAATGCCTGTTCGAACTCTTTGCCGTTCGAACTGAGCCCCTGCATCTTTGCGGCTTGTTTCAGCATCTGGACGATATCGCCTTCATCGGGTGTCTTCTCTACGCTAGCGTAGAATGTCGTTACCATTTGTTTGGCGCTGGACCAGCTACCGGGCATGAGATACCTCCTTAAGGATCGACTCTCCGTTATGGCATAGTGAGATAGGTTCGACGTTTCTGAATCTGCTGACGAATTGTTGTGGGGATAACCCGCCAATGCTGTTCAAAAGCCACATCTGCTCTGCAAAAACTCTTGCCTGCTCATCCGTGACACTAAAAGATTCTGGACGTTTGTCCATTGCAAATCTTGATTGCATATCCTCATAGGGGATCGTCATTGACAGCACATTAACTATGTTAATAAATGCACCTTGCTGTTCTGGGGACAGAGAATCCAGAAACGACGCGATATATGGGTTGTTCCGGTTGATTTCGTAGCGGAATGCGCCATCGCGGTCATCTACGACATCCCACACAGGAGCTAAGGGGTCATCGTTCTTCCTGCGACCTCGGAATTGTTGGGCTCTGCGACTTGGTTTTGCCAAACGATCTACATATCGTTTCATGACGTCACTGATGATTTTCGGTGGCGTGGCCCGTGACTTTTTGATGTCAAGAGTCCACTCAGCATCTAAGCTATTTGGAATATCCACTTGCACGCGACTCAGCTTAGTGGCCTGTTTTTTGGGAAGCATGCGGAACCAGCTACCCCAAGTGATTAGTCGGTAAGCGCGGTATACATAAAAACCTTGAGTGTCGGTCAGTGTTTTGCCTCGTTGCTCGCTGAGATCCAAAAGCTTTTTGTCTTCGTCACGCAGACGGTTTTGATACGGCAATGTATAGCCGCGCAGCGTGGCTCCTAAATTGCCGATGCGCTGCACTCCGGTGGTTTGTACTGCCGGATTATCGCGAAGGAATGGGTCTCGTTGCGGAATCGGATATCCGTTAATGTCGATGACGATCTGTCGGATATCATCGTCGGGATAGGGGTGCGTAAACCGGTGAAATACCAATGCAAGGTATCCGGTGAGTTCATCCATAGCCTTGTCGATCTCTCTGAGAGATCTGCCCGTAAGAGTCTCAAGCTTGTCGAGATTGCGCCACAGGATACAAGTACCGTGTGAGACAGACATGGCGTCGTGGACTCTTTGGGGCAACGCCGACAGAGTCTCTTTCTCGTTCAATTGTTCCAACGTCCATTCGCCTGCGCGTGCTACAGCGTCCAAATCCCAGCGCAGTGTGGTACGTGCTCCGTCCTGAAGCGTTGTCATGAGTAAAGATCGCGCTTGAGAGAGGGAAGCGGTTTTCAGGCCAAGCCCAAACCGGCCCAGATCATTCGATGCACGGTTCTCATTCGGGCTATTGCCGGCAAGCTGCATAGCTTCGAATGCGGTTTGATCATCCATGCCATCGCCGTCATCCACAATAGCAATGTATGGTTCCTCGCCCTGCCCGAAGTACAGAATACTGATTTTAGTGGCATTCGCAGCTATCGAGTTATCGATGATATCGGCTATCGCAGTATTCAAGTCATACCCAACAGAACGCATGGACTCCAGCAGGTTGGGATTTGGCGCACATGTTCGTTCTCTCACAGTGATACCTCGATGTGCTTAAAGTTGCTTGCAAAATCTAATGTAACGGACGTTAAGAACGGTTTTCGGATAATCAATTAAGATTGGCGGCTAGTATAAGCATCTTTCTAATTACTGTACTCAATACGCAAGCTGGGGTCTGTCTCGTATGTGTCAATAATCTTGTTGTAAGAGGTGACCAAATCAGTGAGCATTGTTTTGCGTTCATCTTGGCTAAAATGACCATGCTCATGGACATTGGTTGACAGGAATGACTGAATATCCCAGACCTCCAATCGTTCAGCGAAGCCCATATCCGCTGCCAAATCCCAAGCAGTTTTCACTCGGTCTTTCACCGTGATAATGATTGGATGAAGGCCATTCTTGATATTGCGCTGGCATTTCTCCATAAGCAACGTGGCTGGAGCGGTAGTGCAGTGTATGGCGGTATCTCCGATATTGAAGTCGCCGCCTCGCCCGGTGGGGTCATCTGCTACTGAAGCTCCGTTGATTTCCACTTCCGGCATGATAATAGACAGCTTTGCTGCCACGAGCTGCTGCAGCACCGTGCCCTCGTACATGGTACCGGGATTCTCTTTTTGCCGCTTCTTGGCCTGCTCTAACAGATTGCCTACTGCTGCGGTGATTGAGAGTGACTCATCGGCCTCTAGCCTGAATGGCTTGCTATTGAAGAACTTGCGTATACGATCAATCCAAAAACGCTCTATCTCGCTGAAATCTTTGCTGGACGGCCGCTCTTCATTAATGAGCGCTGCATAATCTTTCATTATGCCCATAAGGCCGCGGCTAGTTCGACCACCTTCGGACGCGAGCACCCTCTTGATGTGGTACTCCTCTAAAATGCTTTGGCAGTTCGCACCACTCAGTCCTTTGACCTGTCCTTCTTTACCCGTGAGATAATCATCGGGATTGATTGGCAATGTATCTTTCGAGAAGGCGCGGTTGAGCTGCAGTATGCCGGCTAGGTTGCCTTTGGTGTTAATGCCGTGGCTCTTTCGAAACTCCTCGATGGCGTCAATACCCATGCTCGCTCTCCTTCGACGACTATCAAGCTGACCGTAGCTCGTGTTGCTGCTTTGCCTTGTCCAATGTACCGCGAAGTGCTGGCATGAAGTAGTGCTCGCCAAGCCATTCGACTACAGGTACTGCCACTGCGTCACCGAAGCCGAACAAGGCTTGGTTGGTGCGCAGGCCATTAAGGTTGTAATGAGATGCGCCCATAAGTGCCGCGTACTCCTTTGGAGTCATCCAGCGCACTGCCGTCGACCCCTTGCCGAGTCGTACCACGGCTTGTCTTGAAGAACCCCCGCGAGCTGTTCGTAGACATCCCGAAATGTCATCCGCTCGGACTTCCCACGTGGGTTTCCCGTTCCGAGTGCGCCTGTATGCCGTTCGATAAGAGATGAACGGATTGTCCTTCAGCTTCATCACTCTCTCTGATTGCACAGCGGACAGTGAGTCAAGAAATGCCGTTAGCTTGCCCTTAGGCCACCATCGGGAATCATCGTCTGACATCTCTTCGGCGTACATGCCAAAGCCCGCCATAAGTGGTTCCGGCGGTTCCGGCAGAACTGCCCTGTGCATACGCAGGGAGGTATCGGCAAACACCTGTTGCAACCAATCTGGCCGTAGTGGGGAATTGGCTTGCGAGCCCTCAGGAGGATTGGTTAGGCCGACCAAGAACAGTCTGGGGCGGGACTGGGGCACAAAACGCCGAGCGTCGATTGACAGCGCGTCAACTGAATATCCCAGTTGGTTGAATGCGCTTACTGCTGCTGCTATATCCTCGCCTGAGTGAGACGTAGCAAGACCTGCGACATTCTCAAGTACGGCTACAGGTGGCCTATTGTTGCCCATCTCTTCCAGGAGGCGGATATACTGCCAGAAAGCGCTGGACTGTTTGCCGTTCAACCCTGTACGGGTTCCAGCCAGAGATATATCGGTACAAGGGGAGGAGCCCCAAGCAATGGAGATATTGTGAGGCAAGTCAGAGCCATGTAGCTCACCCATGTCCCCCTCGATCAGGGTATGTTCCTGCTCATTGTTGCCGAACTGGTTCCTATACATCTGGCATTTGGCGTGATCTATATCGTTCGACCACGCCACGTGGAAGCCAGCCTCTTCGAGGCCTAGGCGGGCAAGCCCTATGCCGGCAAAGAACTCAAGCGCTTGTGGTACGGTTGAGCCGATACGGGTAGCCCCGCTGGATGCACCAGTCATGCCCTGTTCCTTTCCGATTTCTGACATTCACTGGTACTAGTGTACGTGCTGCTTGCTATGAAATCGTATGCGTATTCGCTGTGGCGCGCTCCTCCTATGACATCTACCAGCATTTTTTGGCGGCGAAACGCGCATTTGATTACGCAATCGCGTGGATTGAAGATGTCGGGAAAGGCGCTCTCGACTATTGTGGTAGCCAAGAGAAACAGTCTGTTTCCGAGGTGAGATTCGGGAACGGTCCGACTCTCGGCAGTGATTTATCCACGCAGACAAGCCAAAGGAGCCTCGCCATGATCCTCGTCACCACCACCCCGTCTGTCGACGGATACACCATCACCAACTACCAGGGCATCGTCTTCGGCGAAGTGGTGTCCGGTGTGAACATGTTCAAGGATCTTGGCGCGGGCCTGCGCAACATGTTCGGCGGCCGCAGCCAGGGCTATGAGGAAGAGCTGATGCGCGCCCGTAACGAGGCCATCGCCGAAATGCAACAACGCGCGGAGGCGATGGGTGCGCACGCCGTGGTCGGTGTGGACATCGACTACGAGGTGCTCGGCGCCGACAACGGCATGCTGATGGTCACCGCGTCCGGCACCGCCGTGCAGATCGCGCGTACGGCCTGAGCCTATCGAACGCAGGCCGAGCTTGGGCCCGAGCTCGTCCACCGAGCCGGGCTTTGTCGGTTATCGTGACGCATTACACTGACGCTCATGACCATACGAATCGAAGCATACGACCGGCTGCCCGCCGCCGCCCGCGCCATACGCGAGCAGGTGTTCATCCGCGAACGCGACTGGCGGCCGGAGTTCGATGAATGGGATGCCGCGTCCGTACATCTGCTGGTGTTCGATTCGGATAATGATGCGCCCAATCGCCCCGGCTCGTCCGCGCAATTGGCCTCACGCAGCCAGCCCATTCAGCCCAGCCAGAATCACCCCGTAGCGACCTGTCGGTTCTACGCGGACCCCGATCATCCCGACCAGCCCGGGCGATACATCATCGCGCGCCTGGCGGTACTGCCCGAGGCACAAGGCCGGTATATCGGCTCGCGGCTGCTGGCTGACGCCGAACGCCGCATCGCGCAAGCCGGCGGAACCATGGCCGCCGTGCACTCGGAAAACGACCACTACAAGTTCTATGAGCAGTGCGGCTACCGGCTCACCGATGAAGTCTATGAAGGCGGCCGTCACGGCTGGCTGATCAAGGACTTGATTCTTGGCTCCGAGAATTAAGGGCCGCTGTCTGTCCCGCGCCGTGTTCAAATCACTGCAATACAGCGAGTTCGAAGCATCCTGTATGAATTGCTGGATGACTACAGCGCGCAGACAATCAGATAAATCGCCACGACGTGGCAGGCGTACCCGATGACCGTGCCCAAGTGGAACACTTCATGGAACTCGAACCAGCCGGGCACGGGGTTCGGCTTGCGCAGTGCAAAGCACACGGCACCGGCGATATACGCAGCGCCTCCGCATGCAATAAGTATGGTCGGCGCCGGGCCCACTGCGGGAGCCGTCCAGAGTTGCGGAATGAGCG
>ERZ791765.959-NODE-959-length-22821-cov-3.401168_pt1 | contig 22821 bp, 18 predicted proteins | sample MGYA00509949_ERZ791765 | MGnify/ENA primary metagenome ERZ791765 (study PRJEB30046, sample SAMN00791980) | human gut metagenome | study: EMG produced TPA metagenomics assembly of the A metagenome-wide association study of gut microbiota in type 2...
TTAACTGCGCCGCTACATACTGAACATATTCCAGGCTGGAAGCCATATTGGGTCCTCCTTGTTTGATATGTAATCTGTCAATCCAGGGACCGGAGTACTTCCAGCATCTTTTTTAAGCCTGCCGCGTTTTCCTCCGGCGTCCTGGTGGGGTCCTGCTGGTCATACCGGCTGCACGGGAGTTCACTGCATCTGCCGCAGTGGGGCAGTTTCTTTTCCTCCACGCAGCACCGGTATATACTGCACCGCTCCTCCCCTGTGTATTCCAGCCAGAATGGTTTTCCCTGTATCTTTGGGCACCCCTTGCATTCCTTTTGGTAATAAGGACATTCATTGCAGATACATCCGCAGCATGCCACAATATTCTCCATCATCCTTCCTCCTTGCTATGAGCACTTAGATGCTGTGTTTCAGCACTTTACACACGGCGTACGTCATGTTTTATGAACTCATTTTACCGCAGGAAACAGGACATCTGTTTGTCATGTTTAGAGACTGCTCTGGTATCTATCTGTAAATTTCATAGACACGGCGTCCCAGCTCTGCAAGCTCCCCGCGGAATTCGCAGGGCTCCAAAAGCTCAATCTGGTCTCCCAGGCTCAGTATCCAGCAGAACAGGTTTTCCTTGTCCGAGTATCCGGCTGTAAACATAAAATCACCGTCCGGCAGTTCCTCCAGAGTCTCCGGGCCAAATTCATCTACAATCCTCCATTTAATGGAAGGCTTGCACCGGGCTTTTACCAGAAAACGGATGGGGAAAGGACGGTCCGCCTCATTTTCATAAGGCGGCAGGATACGTTTATCAAAGACCTCCTGGCAGCATTCCAAATCCACCATACGGTTCAGCTTAAACAGCCGGTAATCCTGGCGCATCAGGCAGAATCCCCACACATACCAGGAGGACCACTGGAATACCAGCAGATACGGCTCTATTGTACGGCTGGTTTCCCCCATGGGCGAATAGTAAGTAAAACGTATGTGACGACGTGTTTCTGCGGCCTCCTGAATCAGGTGTATTTTAGGCGCCAGTGACTGCCGGTACCAGGACGAGAGATTAATGAGAATACTGCTGTCACTGCTTATCAAATCCTGCTTTCCAAGGGCCAGCTTGTCCATCAGCAGACGGTATCTGGCTGACCCTGATACGCTGTCAAGGCTTCTGAGGCCTGCCAGGATTGCATCCATTTCCCCGGACGTAATCAGGGTACGGTCCATTCTGTATCCCTCCATAATGGAAATCCCTCCACCGGGTCCCCGGCTGGTAACAAGAGGGATTCCGGCCTTGCAGATATCCTCTATATCCCGGTTGATGGTCCTCCGGGACACCTCGAATTTTTCCGCCAGATAGGGGGCGGTTACCTTTTCCCGCTGGAGCAGGATAGACAGGATACCGATGAGACGGTCTATTTTCATGGATGGCAACCCTCACTTTCTTGGTTTTTAAAAACACAGAGGCAGCGTTACCTGCCCCTGTGCTTTTCTTTCTTTTTTTGCTGTTTCAGTTCAAACTGGCGTCTGGCCTCCGCTTCCTTTTTCTCTCTGCTGACCGCCTTCCTGCCTGTCTTTATCTGCTCATGCTGCAATTTCAGGGCCTGCTGGGATTTGGTACCGGTTCCCTTTGATTCAAGCTGTTTTTTGATCATGCGCTGCATTCGTTTTGGATTAATCTTACTCTCCGTCTTTTTCTCAATATCTACAGGCGGGCTAAACCGGAGTTTATTCCAGTTCTGCAACAGAAATTGACAGACCTCATAATCTTTGGGCTCCGCTCCAAATAGGATCTTACATGCCTCCAACCGGCCATCCGAAATACGTTCATACACTCCAATCCACAGGGTACCATTGAAATAAACTGTCAGTCTGCTTTTTTGCATAAAGAACACGTTCATAAATTCCGACCCAAAAGGGTTCATCAAAATATACTGTCAGCCTGTTCTCAATTTTTTGCATAAAAAACACTCCTCGCTTTTTACAGCAAAGAACGGACAACCGAGGAGGCAGGTTACTGACAGATTATTACTGCGCCCGGACTACCGGCCGGGACTGTGTTTTTTTCTTTGCGTCATTTAGTTTTCTTTATTATTTTAACTCACCCTCTTTTGTTTTGCAAGTATAACCGGAAAGCCAGCCGGAAGAACCGGCCGGCTTTCTGTAAGATGTCCTGTATTCCTGCTTATATCTGTCATGGCCCAGCCAACTACCTGGTTTTAAACTGCCCCACCAGTTCCTTAAGTATCACTGCCTGCCCTGACAATTCCTCACTGGCGGCCGCACTTTCTTCCGCTGTTGCAGAATTGGTCTGGACCACGCTGGATATCTGATCCACCCCCTGCGTCACCTGGGAGACGGCCTGGGACTGCTCTGCCGTGGCCTCTGTTATCTTATCCACCGCCTTTACCGTATTTTCAGTGGAAATCACTGCTTTCTGTAAGGATGCTGCTGTCTCGTCCGCGATTTTCATACCCTTTTCCACGGAACGGGCAGAACCTTCGATTAAAACAGATGTACTTTTGGATGCTTCCGCACTTTTGCTTGCCAGATTCCGCACCTCATCTGCAACCACCGCAAAGCCTTTGCCTGCAGTACCGGCCCGCGCAGCTTCAACCGCTGCGTTCAGGGCCAGGATATTGGTCTGGAACGCAATATCCTCAATGGTTTTTATAATCTTTCCGATCTGTGAAGAGCTCTCGCCTATGTCCCTGACCGCATTTACCAATTCAAGCATCTGTTCATTGCACTGCTCCACTTCCCTTCCGGTCTCGCTGCTCTGACTGTGGACATCCCCGGCTCTGTCGGCAGTTGCTATGATTTTCCCGGATATATCGTTAATCGTAGCAGCCAGTTCCTCAATGGCGCTGGCCTGTTCCGTCGCTCCCTGGGACAGGGCCTGGGCGCCGGCTGATACCTGCTCTGCCCCGGCTGACACCTGATCCGCTGACTGGTTAATCTGGCGCAGGGTGTCGCTCAGCTGTGCACTCAGTTTTCTGGCAGAATCCAGAAGTCCCCTGTAGCCCCCCACATATGCTTCTTCACATTTAGAATCCGCAGTCAGGTTGCCTCTTGACATCTCTGCCAGCATTTCATCCATATCCTGAATCATAAGCCGGAAACCCTGGACAAGGGTTCTGGCTGAATCAGCCAGTATCTGTGTCTCATCCCCGGTATGTATCTCATGAACAGGTGTATCCAAATCCCCCTCCGCCAACAGCCTTAACCGCTGGGCACAGTCCTTTACCGGCTCTCCGATCTGTCTGGCCAGCCTGTAGGCCATATAGGAGGATATTGCCAGGAATACCACCATGAGTATGATTGTAATTATAATACCGTTAACCGTGGACTGGGTAAAATCTTTTGTGGGCGCATTGATTGCAAGGCTCCAGCCCTCCGTGCCTTCGATCGGTGAGAAGGCCAGGAACTTCCTGCTTCCCCCGTATTCATAACGCCCGAAACCAGATTCTCCCAATGTCATGCGGACTTCCAGGGCAGCCAGGTCCTTCAGTTTTTTATCTGTTTTTGCATCTTCCTGCGTGTTTTCCCTGTTTTTTACATTGTCCATATTCTTATGGGCAATTGTGTAGCCGGCATTATTAAGGATATAGGCGCTGCCGTTGGGACTAACCTGAAGAGAGGCCACTATATCATTTAAAAATGTCTCATTCGGTACAAAATACACCACCCCTGCAACCTTTTTTCCAGGTACTCCGCCCTCCCAGATAGGAGCTGATACCATGATGCTCAGCTGGCCTGTTATCTTACTGACTAACGGCTCCGACACCGCAGTCTCCCCCTTCATGGCAGATTTTACATAGGCCCGGTCAGAGTAGTCTTTGCCGTCCAGGATACTGATTCCGTCCAAACCGATTATATTACCTCTTTGAAGTCCGTGGGAAAGGGCCTGGTTCTCAACAACAGCCCGCTTTTCCTCCACTGTGGCTGTCCGGTCAGAAAGCGTTGGGATACAGCCTGTGACATATGCAATGTTTTTATATGCATTCAGTTCCTCTTCAATACGTTCCGCAGCCGTGTCAGCCATCTCGGTCATGGTCTGCCCCAGTGTGTCAATTGTACTGGTGTAGTTGAGCCACGCGCTTATTCCGCCCACTATAACCAAAGAGGTCAGTATGGCAATGAGCATGCATGCAACGATTTTCATACGTATACTTTTCATAATCCCCACTCCTTTAAACTGTCATATTTTCACACCCAAAAAAGCTTATAGTAATTTTATCGGCATTTTTATGAAAATAATAAGGTTCATAAATATAACGGATACCGGAGAATTATGCTACTGCCGGAGTTTAAACTGATTAATGGCGCTTTCAAGGCTCCTGGCATGCTCCCGCAGTTCGTCGGAAGCGGTTGAGGTAGTTTCAGCAGTATTCATATTCGACTGTATTACTTCTGAAATCTGATGAATGCTTTCGGTGAACTGAGACAGGATTTCCTGCTGCCTTGCAGACGCGGCTGCAATTTCATCCACCATGTCCGTTGATTCCATCGCTCCCTTGCCTACCTGTTTCAGAGTCGCCATGGTATTACCTGTTAATGTGACACCCTTTTCAACCAATTTCAATGTATTTTCAATGAGCACAGTTGTATTTTGGGCGGCTTCCGAGCTCTTGGCGGCCAGGTTGCGCACTTCATCCGCAACGACTGCAAAGCCTTTTCCGGCAGCCCCGGCCCTGGCAGCCTCCACGGCAGCGTTAAGAGCCAGTATATTGGTCTGGAACGCGATATCTTCAATCGTCTTGATAATTCCGCTGATTTGATTGGAAGAGCCGGATATTACACCCATTGCTTCCGAAAGCTCTTCCATTTGCCGGGTTCCTATCATCAGCTGCCGGGCGGCCTCAGTGGAACAGGATTTTGCAGATTCAGCTTTATTTACAATGCGGTCTAAGTGAGAGGAAATTTCTTCTGCATTAGCGGACAGCTCTTCCACTGCCGCAGCCTGCTCGGAGGCGCCCTGTGATACGATGCTGGAACTGGCGGCCACATTGTCAGAGCCCAAGGACACTTCGTTTGCTGTCATATGTATCTTTTGAAGAGAATCGTTCAGGGAATCCAGGATTCTGATGAGTGATTTCTGAATAGGAAGGAACTCACCCAGGTATTGGATATCTATGGTCTGGTTCATATCTCCTTCAGCAATCAGTGACAGCTTGTTGGCAATATCCTCTATGTATTTTTTCAACTCAGTCTTGGTGCTGTGAATGGAGTTAACAAGCATACCAATTTCAGATGTATCCGGTTCCAGATTAAACGGGTGGGACAGGTTGCCGGATGCGATTTCATACATCTGGTCTTTAATCTCCACAACGGGCTTCAAAAGCCTGCTCTTTAATAACCGGAAGGTTATAATCTGAAGAACGACTATCATAAAAACCACTGCTACAAAACAACAGAATATGATATAACTGACACCGGTAAGCCGGTTCACCTCATTTAAAGTTCTATCGTCCAGGGTTGCAAGGAAATCCGACTTTATCTGGTTAATCTTCGCCACGGAGGATTCATATTCTTTCCCATATACATAGTCTATGGCAGCAGCTTCATTGCCGGCCATTACATTCTTCATGGCGTTTTCTTCCAGAGGAACAAGGGTGTTGGAAAGATTGGACATCTCGTCAATCATGGACTGCTCGATTGCAGTAATACCAATTTCCTTCATCTTTTCTACGCCTATATCACGGTTTTTAAGGTGATTAATTTCATTCCAGTAGTTATCATAATGCTCCTGATTGCCGGTGGCAGAATAGGCCCTTACTTCATTGGTGAGATAAGATGAGCCGTTCATAAAACGATTGGCATTGTAGGTGAGTTCATAGCGGTATTTGTTTGCGGTGTTAAGTTTCGTGGTTATCCGGCTGTAACACACAAGGCAGAATACCATAAAGAACAAAGCCAGAATTGTTACGCCGTTTAACAACAGTATCAAGGTAGATTGTTTCATTTTTTTACACATAATGATCCTCCTCGGATTTATAATATTATCCCGGAATCTCTGAGCCAGTAAAATCCAGGCTTTCAGGCTCCCTTTTTATCAGCATGAACCATCAAGATTCTGAGAGATCATTTATAATGATTCCCGCTTATTTATATATCGGCAAAACATGGTGGTTACATTAGCACTTTTTGTAATTATATTTTTAATATAATTGTAGTTTGCAGCAAGAAGTGCTACAATAAAATAAAAGTGAATGGGGGGGCGACAAAAAACATTATGAGTAAAGAAATCAAGTATCCTTATATTGTATTTAAATTAGTGGACACGTACTATTGTGTAAGCAGCGAATGCATATCCACGATAGTTCAGCTTCCGCAATATGATAAGATACCTGAGAGTCCGGAAACTGTGACAGGGATGTTTCGTTATCGCAATCAGGTGATTCAGATGTTAGATTTACGCACTACATTTGGATTCAAGTCTTTGGCAGAAGAATGCAGGGACTTTGAGAAGATGATAGATGCCCGTAAGCAGGACCACATTAAATGGGTAAATGAACTGGAGACGGCTGTCACGGCAGGGACTCCCTTTTTACTTGGAAGAGACCCGCACCAGTGCGCCCTTGGAAGATGGTATGACAGTTTTACATCGGAGAACAATGTGGTCAATTTCCATTTGCGAAAGATTGACGATCCTCATAAGAGGCTGCACATGGCAGCGGATAATATAGAACATTGCGCAGAAACCAGTGAGAACACATGTGAGCTTGATAAGTGCCGGAACCATATCCTTGAGGATGTGAAGCAGAATTATATGCCTGCCATACTGAAGCTGCTGGATGAGACAAAGGATGTCTTCCGTTCTTCGGTGTATAAGGAAATGGTGCTGCTGCTGGACGGGACAAAGTGGGGAATTGTTGTGGACGAAATTATATCCGTGGAGAATCTGACTGTCATAGAGCAAAAGGAAAATCATGTGGTTGGACAGACTTCTTTTATACGCAACGTGCTGGAACGTGAGAAACAGGATGGTTTGATTTTTGAACTGAACATAGACGCACTGACCAATCATATGATGGGCTATAAGAAAGCATTATAGAGAAACCACATAATAAGCCCGCCTTTTGGCGGGCTTATTCCTATCCCCCATGCTGAAACCGGTACAGATCAGCATGGGGTTTATTTTTTACTTTATTTTTTATGTTCCAATTTCATACTTTAATATTTATCCCCGCCTGCCGATACAGGAGAGGACGGCCTGCTGACTGATGCATGGGCCTCAGCCTGTGTCCCGAAGCTGCTTCCTCCAGTGGTCTTAAGGCGGAACTGGCTGACCAGGTTTTTAAGGATCTGGGCCTGGCCTGATAATTCCTCACTGGCAGCAGCGCTTTCCTCTGCCGTTGCGGAATTGGTCTGGATTACGCTGGATATCTGGTCAATGCCCTGGGTCACCTGGGAGATGGACCTGGCCTGTGCCTCTGACGCGCTTGATATCTCATTGATGGTTCCCGTCACATCCTGCACACCGGTCACCACCTCATTTAAGGACATGGCCGTCTCGTCCGCAATCTTCGTTCCATTCTCCACTGCCTTAAGGGAGCTTTCAATCAGTGCCGCCGTATTCTTGGATGCTTCCGCGCTTTTGCTGGCCAGGTTCCTGACCTCATCCGCCACAACCGCAAATCCCTTCCCTGCCTCGCCTGCCCTGGCAGCCTCCACCGCAGCGTTCAGCGCCAGGATGTTGGTCTGGAATGCAATGTCCTCAATGGTCTTAATGATTTTTCCAATCTCGCTGGAACGTTCGCTGATTTCCCCCATGGCAGACAGCATATCCTGCATCCTCCGGTTGCTCTCCGCTGCCTCATTTCCCACTTCATTGGCCCGGTCGCTGGCATTCTGTGCATTATCCGCATTCTGCTTTACCTGGGAAGATATCTCGTTGACAGTGGCTGCCAGCTCTTCAATGGAGGAAGCCTGTTCCGTGGCTCCCTGGGACAGGGCCTGGGCTCCGTCGGATACCTGCTCGCTGCCGCTTGCCACCTGGTCAGAAGACTGGCTGATCTGGGCCATGGTATTATTAAGGGAATCCGATATATTGGTTAAGGCTGTTTTTACCTTGGCAAATTCCCCTGCATAATCATAGGTCAGCTGGAACACCAGATTCCCCTCTGCCACCTGGTCCAGAACCTTGGAAATCTCATCAATATAATTCACATAATCCCGCAGCCTGCTCACCGTTGAATTAAAGTTGACTGCAAGGGTTCCCAGTTCGTCCCTGGAGCTGTAACGGATTTCCTCGTCCAGGTTCCCGGCCGCTATGTTCTTTGCCACCTGGTCAATCTCCTTAACCGGGGAAGTGATGCTCCTGACCACATAGACGGAACACAGAACTCCTGCCGCAACAAGCAGGATAATGACTGCTGTCATGATAAACCGCGCCCCGGAATAAAGCTCGTCGCCATCCAGACTGGCCTGGGTCCCGCCCTCCGTATTAAAGTTCACCACCTTAAGCAGAGTTGCCGATGCCTGGTCAAAGAGGGTTTTGGCCTCTCCGTTTACCAATCTCATGGCTTCCTGGGTCTGATTCTCACGGCTGAGTGTAATCATCCTGTCATGGATGGAAAGATATTCCTGCCAGGCAGCCCTGGCATCCTCCATCATGCTCCTGTCTGTATCATCTGTCGCCAGATTGGACGTATAGTTATTGAATGTCGCATCAATTTCCCCCTTAATACGCTCCATCTCCGTCTCATAGGACGCCATGCTTTTCTGGTCCTGGGCCACGATATGGGCAAATTCATTGATACGGTAATCCGATGTCAGGGTATTTAACTCTTCCGCTGCTATGGTGGACGGCAGCCAGTTCTCCGCCAGTATGGTACTGCTGCCGTTAATCTTAGACATGAAGCTGAGGGAAGTCATTCCCAACGCTATCAGTCCCACTATCAGCATCCCCACAAGAATAAACAGTTTTGAACGAATCTTTAAATTTTTCATTTGTATTTACCTCCTTACATCATATATCGGCATTATTTTGACACAAATAATAAAATCTTAACAAAATCTTTACACCAACACGAAAAAAAGGCTGTAAAACCAACCTGTTGATGCTGGTTTTACAGCCTTTTATATACCAGTTCCATTTACCGGCGGCTATTTATATATGTAAATACCCCGATAACCACCGCCCCAATAAGAAAATATTTTACAAATAATATGTTCATACTAACCTTCCCATGAAAACCGGCTTAAGGGCAGCACCCTTTTAGTATTTTTCCCCGCTTTCATATCCGAAACCGGACATATCCGTATGTGCATGTACCGGTGCAGGCGCGGACTGCGGACCACGCGCTCCTGTTCCGTCTGTCTTTAACTGGAACTGCCCCACCAGGTTCTTAAGGATCTGGGCCTGGCCTGAAAGCTCCTCACTGGCAGCAGCACTCTCCTCGGCTGTGGCTGAATTCGTCTGGACCACACTGGATATCTGGTCAATGCCCTGGGTAACCTGGCCAATGGAAACAGCCTGGTCATCACTGGCGCGGGAAATATTATCTATGGTTACGGTTACGCTCTGGACCCCGTCCACCACCTGGTTCAGGGCATCCGCTGTCTCGTTGGCAATCCTGGTGCCCCGGTCCACTGCGTGAAGGGAACCTTCAATCAAGGCAGATGTATTCTTGGAAGCGTCCGCAGACTTGCCGGCAAGATTGCGCACCTCATCAGCAACCACGGCAAAACCTTTTCCTGCCGCTCCTGCCCTGGCAGCTTCCACTGCTGCGTTTAACGCCAATATATTGGTCTGGAAGGCAATATCCTCAATGGTTTTGATGATTTTCCCGATTTCGCCCGAACTGCTGCTGATATCCGTCATTGCAGAAAGCATCTCCTGCATGCGCCGGCTGCTTTCCCCTGCCTGGTCCTTGACCTGAGCCGCTTTACGGCTGGCCTCCCTGGCATTTTCCGCATTGGCCTTTACATTGCCGGATATTTCATTAATGGTAGCCGCCAGCTCCTCAACAGAAGAAGCCTGTTCCGTGGCTCCCTGGGACAGGGCCTGGGCGCCGGATGAGACCTGGTCAGAACCGGCTGAGACCTGGTCCGCGGACTGGTTGATCTGCATGAGTGTGCTGTTGAGATTATCTCTCAGTTTAATAATGGAGGTAAGTATGGAGGTAAAATCGCCCACATATTTATCCGCATTACGGGTCTGGACGTCAAAATTCCCATTTCCCAGCTCTGCAAACAGGTAATCTTCATCATGGATAATGGCTTTCAGGGAATCCACCATGCCCCGGACACTGTCTGAAAGCTGTCCCAGCTCATCCCTGGATTCATATTTGAGCTGGACATCCAGGTTTCCGGCTTCTATCTCCTCCATTCCCTTTTGTATTTCCCGAATCGGCGGCACAATGGCACGAATCAGCATAAGAGCCAGGATTACCGCAATCACAATGGCTGCCACGGAAAGCAGGATAGCCACAATTAAAAGCATATTCCGTACACGGGTGGAGGTATCAAAATCCTTTTGTCCCAGGACATCAACGGAATCCGCAAAACTTCTGAGGTCTTCAATTGCGTCATTGACCTTCGGGTTATATTCGTCTGTTAAGAGCTGCTGGGCGGATGCATTTGACGCTGCCGTATTCTCCAGCGCCAGGGTTGATATCTTGTTCCTTAAATCCTTAACCGCATTCATTTTGGACTCAAACTGGTTAAGAAGGCTTAAATCCCCATCATAATTGTTCCGGAACCACTCCAGTTCTGTTGTTACCATGTTCATGGCCTCTTCTGTTTCTGACACATAAGAATTCGTATTGGATGAATCAGAATCCACTGTGGCCAGGGATACGCTCTTAATGGCTGTCTGAAGCTGAATCCGGATGTTGGAGGAACGTACGATGGCTTCATGACTATTTACATAAAAGCTTTCATAACTGTTTCCCACGTTATTCATTCCCAGAATTGTGGCAACCACGGCAATACAGAAACACGCGATAATGATTGCAAATACGGCTGTCAGTTTTTTAGCAATTTTAAGGTCTCTCATATTTATTCGTGTCCTTTCCTTTTTCTTCCTTATATCTTATATATCGACACCCTTTTTATTTTCTTAACTTCTTTTCCGGGGAACATGTTAAAATCTTGTTAAGCCTGCTTCCTGCCCGTATGCTTCAACCGGCTAAGCATATACATCCAGCAGATGCGGGTTTCCCCCTGTGGGTACTGCTGACTCCATCATCTGCTGCAGCGCCTGCCCCTGTTCCCGTGCCGTATCCAGGGTCTTGCCCAGCATTGCCACATTCATATCTGTCATCAGACGCGTACTCTTAATGTCCATACTGGCTGATGCGATTCCTGTCAATAAATCCATACTTTCATATCTCCTTTCTGATTCCCTGCACTTCTGTTTATTTATAAATCTGTTTACTTAGTTACCGCTTTTACCGCTTTTCCTTCCATACATCCGCCAGCGCCCCGTACCCGTCCGGACCATCTAATACATAAATCTTCTTTATCATGTCCCTTCCGTTATCCAGGCGGCTCATGGCGTTCACGTATATTTCATTGACCTTCCCGGACGGGACCAGGATGATATCGGAATATAGGGCCTGCGGTATACGGCAGTGGTCCTCCTCTGCCAGTTCCTCATCCTCATAAAAGGGCATGTAAAACACCATCCCCGCGTTCTCCCTGACTTCCATGAAATCATAATCCGGCCGGATTCCCCCCTGGCCCGGACAGGCATAAGGGCCGTCGGTAAAGACCATGTCCGGCTTCCTTTCCCGGATGTCATACTGTCCGAATCCAAACGGCTTTACCGACTCTGGTATGAGTGCTGATTCATCATGCATCACGGCTTCTTCCCCTGATGCATCTTCTTCCTTATAAGATGCGGTAAGCACATAACAGTCTGCCTTATCCTTCATGAGATGGTAGAAACGTTCCATCTGCTTCCAGGCCCGGCTTCTGCACACAAGGAAAACGATTTCCAGCCGCACTTCAAACTCAGCCTCCAGGCTGGAACCGATTTCCCCACGCTTGCCTGCCAGCTGCCTGCCCTTGCAGAAACGCTCCTTTAAATCCTCCTCCACCATATACTGCCAGAGCAGTTCGCAGTAATCCTCCAGAAGCCTTACCGTCTGCGTGCCGTCTCCCTCCACCTGTTCTATGGCTGTGCCGATTGCCATGGCCGATGCCTGCATATCCTCAAGGAGCCGGGCAATCTCCTCTGTTTCCCGCTTCTTTGTCCTGGAATCCAGGATTGCTTCTGCCCTTCCCAGGGTAGACAGCATATCCCTCATCTGCTGTTTCATGTTTTCCCGCATGTTTTTTCCCGCCTTTCTCATAATTCCACAATATGTATATCGGCATTTTGCGCCATAATATAACAAAATTTTAATATATTCCAAGCTGTCCTCACTTTTCCCTTATGCTTTTATTTTTTGTGCCGATAAAATAATTATGGTTTTACTATGATTAAAATTTTAAAGAAGGCGGTGTAAGCACAATGGATAATGGTATGGAAAGTATGCTTGATACGTATCTGTATGAAACCAATTCCCTTTTAGACCAGTTAGACGAGATGCTTGTTGCAGACGAAAAAAGCGGGGAGTTTTCATCTGATGATGTAAATGAAATTTTCCGGATTATGCATACCATCAAAGGGTCATCTGCCATGATGGAATTCGGTTCCCTTTCTATAATTGCACATCATATCGAGGATTTATTCTTCTATATCCGTGACAAAGGGATTGAATCCCTGAACCAGGAACATAAAAAAGAGCTGTTCAACCTTATGTTCCGGTCAGAGGACTTTCTGAGAAGTGAAGTGGAAAAGGTGGAGCAGGGCGCTCCCCTGTCAGATAATCTGGATTCCTTTGCCCTGGAAATTAACGGTTTCCTAAAAAAAATCAGCAGCCCGGAAGGCAGCGCCCCAGACCCCTGCGGCTCTAAAAACGGGGCGGACAAGGCAGATAACAGGTCCCTTCCTTCGGACCCTGAGGCAGTGTGCTGTCTCCACATTTTCCTGGAAGAGGGAGTGGGCATGGAAAACCTCCGCGCCTATATGATAGCCAATTCCTTAAAGGAATGTGAACTGGATTTCAACTATTATCCCCCGGACATGGAAAGCAACCCGGATTCCTGCCAGACCATTGTTGAAAACGGATTCTTCCTGACCTTCAGCAACCGGGAGACTGCTGCCCAGGCCGAGGATATCATCAAATCACAGAACCATATCCGGTCCTATGAACTGCTGGATATGTCTGTTTCCCCTGATACGAAACCAAAACAGGACGCGCCCGACCAGGGGCAGGATAATAAAAAGGCGGCGTCCCCGTCCGCTCCCGCCCAGACACCGGGTTCCTTTGCCCAGGGCATCACACCGCAGCCAAACTACGCGCCTGTGAAGCAGAACCTGATCAGTGTGAACCTGATGAAGCTGGACAGCCTGATGGATATTGTGGGAGAGATTGTCATAACTGAATCCATGGTCACCTCCTCCCCTGAACTGAAGCTTCTTCCCAGGGACAGCTTTGACAACTTCATGAAATCCGGACGGCAGCTGCGCAAGCTTACGGACGATCTGCAGGATATTGCCATGTCCCTGCGCATGGTCCCCATATCAGGCGTGTTCCAGAAAATGAACCGAATTGTCCGGGACATGAACCAGAAGCTGGGCAAGGATGTGCGCCTTAAAATCATCGGCGAGGACACGGAAGTGGATAAAACCATTGTGGACAGTATCCAGGACCCCATCATGCACATTGTCCGCAACAGTATGGACCACGGCATAGAAGAAACAAAAGAAGAGCGTATTGCCGCGGGCAAGGACCCCCAGGGTGAGATTATCCTGTCCGCCTCCCATACCAGCAGCGAGGTGGTCATCTCCGTGTCAGACGACGGATACGGCATGGACCCCCACAAGCTCTTAGCCAAGGCCAAGGAAAAGGGACTGCTGACCAAACCGGAAAGCGAATATACCCGGAAGGAAGCCTTAAGCCTTATTATGGTTCCCGGCTTTTCCACCAACCAGGCTGTGACGGAATACTCGGGCCGCGGCGTGGGCATGGACGTGGTTAAGAAAAATGTGGAATCCGTGGGCGGCACTGTCTCCATCGCAAGCGAGGACGGAGCCGGCACCACAATGACCATGAAGATTCCTCTTACCCTTGCCATTGTGGACGGGATGAAGGTAACGGTGGGAAATTCCATTTTCACCATTCCCATATCCAATATCCGCCAGTCCTTCAAGGTAAAAGACAATCAGATCATCCTTGATGAATACGGCAATGAGATGGTGGAGCGAATGGGCAGCTTTTACCCCATTATCCGGCTCCATAACTTCTACCGTCTGGATACAGAGGTCACTTCCGTGGACGACGGCATCCTTCTCTGGGTGGAGGCCAGCGACCGCTCCTACTGTCTGTTCGTGGATGACCTGATCGGCGAACAGCAGGTGGTTGTCAAACCGCTGCCCACATACTTAAACAGCTTTGAACTTAAAAATTACGGCATAACCGGATGCACCATCCTGGGGGACGGAAATATCAGCATTATACTTGATATACTCAGCCTGCATGCTGCTGCCATTGAAAATATATAACACGCGGAGGGATGAATGATGTCAGAACAAATCGAAATCCAGAATGGACAGGAACCGGAAAACGAGGATATGAACAATTCAGTGGAGCGCTGCCTTACCTTTGAGTCAGGAGGGCTTGTCCTGTTCCTCAGTACAAAATATGTAATTGAAATCATAAACGCCTATGCCATCACCCCCCTTCCGTTGGTCCCATCCTTCATTAAGGGAATCATAAACCTCAGGGGACAGATCCTTCCGGTGGTGGACATCCGTCTGTGCATGGGCAAGCCGGAGGTGGAATACACCAACAAGACATGTATTGTTGTGCTCAACGTTGATTCCATTTCCCTGGGTATTGTAGTGGATTCGGTCCGCCAGGTCATGGACATCAATTTCCAGGACGTACGGCCTATTCCTGTTAAGCGTCAGCAGAAGTTGCTGGACGGCATGGTAAACATAGAAGACGGCGGTGTGCTGATGTCCTTTGACTGCCACGCCCTTGCCAACTACCAGTATTAACTGCCAGGATATCCCACAGGAGTCACGATATGCTAACTTTAACAGATGAAGATTTTCACAGGCTTTACACCTATATCAAAAAAAATTACGGCATTGACCTTGGAAAAAAGAGGCAGCTCATCGTGAGCCGCCTCTCAAACATGCTTACGGCCAATGGCTACACCAGCTTCAAACCTTATGTGGATGAGATTATTTCCGGTCAGAACCGGGATATGGTAACCAGCATGCTCAATAAGCTGACCACCAATTATACATACTTCATGCGGGAAGAGGCTCATTTTAATTATCTGAAGGATACGGTCCTTCCCAACCTGGCCAGGGCCCATGAGCGTGACCGTGTGCTCTCCATCTGGAGCGCGGGCTGCTCCTCCGGCGAGGAGCCTTACACAATCTCCATGTATCTCAAGGAATTTTTCGGTTCCCAGGCCTCATGCTGGGATACCCGGGTCCTGGCCACCGACATATCCCAGCAGATACTGAACACGGCCCAGAATCCCACCTACCAGGAGGAAAGCCTGGGCCGTGTGCCGGAATCCTGGAAACAGAAGTATTTTGTCAAAACCGGCGGCGGCTCCTACTGTATTGCGCCTGCCATCAAACAGAACGTCATATTCAGGACCTTTAACCTGATGGAGCCCATCCGTTTCAGGAGGCCCTTTGACCTGATTTTCTGCCGGAATGTGATGATATATTTTGACCAGCCCACAAAGGTGGACCTGGTGCGGCGTTTTTATAACGCAACCGTACCGGGCGGTTATCTTTTTATCGGGCACTCAGAAAGCCTTAACAAGACAGAATGCCCTTACCATTACCTGATGCCTGCCATTTACCGCAAGGTACGGTAATGGTTATTTACACTGATTTACCAGAAAGAAGGATATGATATGGAACGTAAAATCCGGCTGATGATCATTGATGATTCAGCAGTATACAGAAATTGGCTGATTACCCAGCTCTCAAAGGATGAACATCTTGAAATCATAGGATATGCAACAGACGCCTTTGATGCGAGAAAGAAAATACCCGCCCTTAAGCCTGACGTCCTGACCTTGGATATTGAAATGCCGGGGATGTCAGGTCTTGATTTTTTAAAAGAACTGCTGCCCAGGCATCCTCTCCCTGTCATATTGGTATCCTCCCTCAACATAAAAGTGTTTGACGCCCTGGCTGCCGGGGCAGTGGACTTTGTGAGGAAACCGGATATGAACAGCCATATGAGTAAGGATGCTTTCCTGTCCATGCTTATTTCCAAACTTATTGTGGCTTCCCAGTCCAAAATCCGCGTCCCCGCATCCCAGGCAGCGCCGGTCACCTCCGCCCGCCGTATATCCGGTAAGGTAATATCTCAGTTTAAACCGGAATCAGATAATGGGACCGTCATAGCCATCGGCGCGTCAACAGGAGGCACCGAGGCAATCCTGGAGGTCTTAAAACAGTTTCCCGTCAACATGCCGGGCATTGTCATAACCCAGCACATGCCTGCCGGATTCACAGCCATGTACGCGGAGCGGCTGAACCGGCTGTGTAAACTTGAGGTCCGGGAAGCCAGGGGCGGGGACAGGCTGCGCCCCGGACTGGCCCTTCTGGCGCCGGGAGGCCAGCAGATGCGCCTGGTACGTATGGGGGCTGGTTATGCGGTCCAGTGCAGCCCCGGCGAAAAAGTGAACGGCCACTGTCCTTCCGTGGACGTGCTGTTTGATTCCGTGGCCCACACGGTCAGGGAAAAGGCCATTGGCATACTTCTGACCGGCATGGGGGCAGACGGGGCGGCCGGGCTTCTGCGCATGCGCAAAAACGGGGCCTATACCATCGGCCAGGACCGGGAGACCTGTGTCGTATACGGTATGCCCATGGAAGCCTATAAAATCGGGGCTGTCTGTGTCCAGTCCCCCCTGCAGTCCATCCCGCAGGCAGTTGTAAACCGGCTCTCCAAGTCCTGATACGGACCGGAAAAAGGATATGAAGAAAAAGAAAGATGTGAAAAAAAGAAAGCAGCCCCCTTCTTATCCGGCTTTAATCAGAGGGGGCATCCTGATATCGGCCCTGATTATGACGGCCAGCCTTTCCTTTTACATGGGCCCCTCTGTCCTGGAAAAGGCGGACCGTTTATACCGCAGCATGTCCGGCCGGACATCTGCGCCTGCGCCTGATTCCTTTCTTTCCGGCGCCGCAGGTCCCATCCAGGAAGCCGGTGCCGGCGGACCGGAACAAGAACCGCAGCAGGACCAGGGAGCGCCAGGAGCGGACTCCCCGTCTGTCCCCTACCTGGAAGTGTCACAGGAACTTGGACGCCTGGATGACCTGACCCTTGATAAGGAACCGGAACAGGTTGGGGCCTCCTACGCCGTCATGCTCAACACTGCCATGGGACCCATGCTTTATTACAACCAGGCTGACCAAAGATGGGGCGACTATCTGTACGGAGGACAGGACCCCATGAAGAAATATGGCTGCGGTCCCACTGCCGTTGCCATGATAATCAACAGCTTTTCAACCACCTCCGCCACTCCTGTGTCCGCTGCGGACTGGGCTGCCGCCAATGGCTGCTACGCTCCCCAGGGAGGTTCCTACCATAACCTGATACAGGATTCCTTATCAGCCCACGGAATCCAGGTAGAGAGCGTAAAACAAAGGACGGCCGGGAATGCGGCATCACTGCTGGACAGCGGACATATCCTGATTGCCCTCATGGGAAAGGGCGCCCTTACGGATAACGGACATTTTATCCTGATTACAGAGTATCTGGACAACGGGAATGTCCATATCGCAGACCCCAACAGTTATGAGAACAGCACAAAAGAATGGGAACTGGGCCAGCTTATGGCGGAGCTGAAACAAAGCCATGACAACGGGGCGCCGCTGTGGGCGGTTGGGCCGGAGAAGGTAGGGGAGGCGGCGGAAGGGGCGGAGGATAATGGATGATTTCATGCATTTTTGTAATGATATGGAAAACAGATAGCCGGCGCCTTTCTAAGGCTGCCGGCCTCTCTGTTCCATGGATTGGTCAAAGCACTGCAGTTCCTCCTGGGAACAAGTGCCCCTGACCACCTTCACCAGATTCCCGTAATCCGCCTTCATGGCAGCCCGCAGGATGAAGATACGGTCCTTTAAGCGGTTCATGTCATAGAGGGTTCCAAGGAACATGGCCACGTCCGCGGCATCGGCGGCCTTAGCGGCTTTGGCTGCATTAGCTGCCTTGGCTGCATCCCTTTCTTCATCCCATTTAAAGGCGCAAAGCATCATGACCAGGGTTGACATAAGATAACGGTCCGCCTTCAATAGGGCGGTACAGCATTTCACGCATTGATCCAGGTCCCCGTTCTGATAATGGCACATGGCAAGAAGTTCCCAGGTTCCCTGGAGATTGCCGGTGAGAAGCTCCCCTCTGTTAACGCTCCCATGCTTATCCAGGATCTGCAGTGCCCTGGCCAGGTGGTATGCGCCTTTTTTGAAATCCTGCTTTGCCACATAGAATTTACCTGCAACATAATCATAATCACTTTCTTTCGGAATCAGACGGATTGCCTTGTCATAAATTTCCATGATGGCCTGCTCATCATTCTTTTTATATAAAATCGTCATGAGCTTCCAGAAGGTAACCGCGCTTCTCACGTCGTACTCATCAATATGTGCCGGCATCCGGTCAATGGATTTCCTGTACCACTCCTCTGCCCTCTCGTTATTATCCCTGATTGAATAATAGGCATCTCCCAAATACCCCATCATATCATAATCGTCCGGGTGTTCTTCTAATTCCATAAGAATCAGCCTGGCATTGCGTTCCCCCTTCTGCTTATCCTCACTGGAACTAAGATCATACCCGCTGTGGAAGATGGCTAATTCATTGCTGGCATCCACGGTGCATTCAACAATACTGCCTCCGTTCAGTTCCAGTTCCTCATGAATCCTTTTTTTATACCGCAGGCCTTCCATCCGCTTAAAGATACGGGTCTGTACGCCGCCTGCAAAGATTTTCTCATCCCGGCTCACATGCATCCAGGATGTGAGCATGACATAATACCGTGTCCTTGCCAGTTTGTTTAGCAGCGGCATCAGCTTTTCTGCCTCTTCCGGAGGAAAATACTCATCTGCATCCAAAAAGGCAATCCATTCCCCGGACGCCTTGCTGATTGCATAATTCTTAGCAGCCGCAAAGTCGTCAATCCACTCAAAATCATACACCTTTGCCCCCATGGCACGGGCAAGCTCAACGGTCCGGTCCGTGCTGCCCGTATCCACCACAATCTGCTCATACACAATGTCCTTTCCCCAGGACAATGCCCGCTCAATGTTTGTTTCCTCATTCTTTACAATCATGCATTGTGATAGCCGCACATCTGCGCATCCCATCTTACGTTCCTCCCTCTCTGTGGTTTTTTTCTACAGGACCGGCAGATATGACGCCGGGCCATGCTGAACGGATGTATGACAGCTCCTCCGCTGTAAACCGCCTTTTTATATATACCTCAAGCTCCGGCCATCCCAGTTTAGAGCACGCTTTCAGGACAAACAGCCTGTCTTTCATCGAATGGAGACTATACAGCTGTTCCAGTATACCCATGGCTTTTTCAGGAGCCACGGACGGGCGGAAATCATTTCCCCTGAATGCCTCCAACAGAAGGTACAATGCCTCCATGGAATAGGGAGCAGACTTGAGTACGGCGATACACAGACTGACCGCCCGTTCATCCTTTCCGGTCTTCCGGCAGCAAAGAGCCAGGTTTTCATATGTTTCCCGTAAATGGCTGCCTATGAGCATGGCCCGGTTATTGCTTCCATATCTTTGAAGCTTGTCCAGCGCCCGTTCCAGGTACAATACTCCTTCCGCATAATCCCTGTCCGCTGCAAGATATGTCCCAATTAAATAATCAAAGTCAGCTTCCTTGGGAAGAAGTCCCGCAGCCTTCCCATAAATAAGCTTCATCTCATCTATGTCATTCCCATTCTCCTCCATAATCTGCAGAAGATATGTAAAAGTAGCCGCGCTTCTCTGGTCCCTTTCATCCAGCACGGAAGGCATGGATGCAATGGACTCCCTGTACCAGGACTCCGCCTTATCCAAATCCCCTGCCGCATAATATTCATCTCCCAGATACCCCATCATCTCATAGTCCCCGGGATGGTCCTCCAGCTCCTTAAGGATCAGGTTCAGGTTCCTTCCATTTACCTTTTTTTCCTCCCACGCAGCCCCTCTGTAACCGCTGTGCAGAATGGAAAGCTCCCCTGTGGCGTCAGCAATATGCATGGGGGTTCCGTCCATCCGTCCAAGCTGTTCATGAATCCTCCTCCGGTAGCCCAGATTAGCCCGGTTGCGGAAGATGCGGATCTGAGTTCCTGCGGCGCTGACCCTGCCCTCTTCATCCAGCTGCATCCATCCAGCCGCTATCCCCTCTGCCTTGGTAGATTCCAGCTGTCTTAAAATCCCCGGAAGCTTTTCCCCGTCTCCCGGAGCAAATGTCTCGTCCGCGTCCAGGAATGCAATCCACTCCCCCCGGGCCTTGCTGATTGCATAGTTCTTAGCCGCGGAAAAATCATCGCTCCAGGTGTAATGATAAACCTTGGCGCCCATGGATTCTGCAATCTGAACCGTACGGTCCCTGCTTCCTGTGTCCACCACAATCTGCTCCCAGACAATCCCTTTTCCCCATGAAAGGGCTTTCCTTATATTCTCTTCTTCATCTTTTACAATCATGCACTGGGAAATGCGCACCTCTCCCTGTCTCTCCAAAATAATGCCTCCATGCCTTCTGTCTGTAAAGGAAAAAGCCATTTCTCAGCTTCTTGCTTTTGAAATGGCTTTTTCTTAAGGCGGTCCCGCCTGAAAGGGCGGAACCAGTACCAATTGCTGTTAAAGAATTACTGTAACAGGCTCAATACGCCCTGAGGAGCTGCGTTTGCCTGGGAAAGCATGGACTGGGCAGCCTGCAGAAGGATATTGTTCTTGGTGTAGTTTGTAATCTCATCAGCCATGTCTGTATCGCGGATACGGCTCTCAGCTGCTGTGATATTCTCAGAAGTAACTTCCAGGTTGCTGATGGTGTGCTCCAGACGGTTCTGTGCAGCACCCAGCTTAGCACGGTAGGAAGATACGGTGTCGATAGCTGATTTGATGGCTGTGATGGCTCTGTTGGCGTAGGTTGTGGTGGTGGTACCAACCCAAAGGATATGGTTCTCATCTACAGTTTTATTGGTCATACCACTAGCATAAGTAGCACTGGTCGCATTAAAGATACCTGAAATAGTCATGGACTGTCCGCTGACCAGAATTGTCTCGCCTGCTGTCGGACCAATCTGGAACGTCATCTTGTGGCTGTTGCCTGTACGGCTGGCTGCGTCATAACCGTTCTTGCTCTCCAACGGCTTAATACCGTTGAAGTCCGTGTTGTTGGCAACACGGTCAATCTCTGCCATCAGCTCGTTCATCTCGGACTGGATGTTGCCGCGGGCAACAGAGTTGTATGTACCGTTTGCTGCCTGGGTTGCCAGGGTTGTCATACGCTGAAGCATGGAGTGAACCTCTGTCAGGGCGCCTTCTGCTGTCTGAATCAGACCGATGGCATCGTTGGCATTGGCTGCTGCCTGGTTCAAGCCGTTAATCTGGGATCTCATGCTCTCAGAAATAGCAAGTCCTGCAGCGTTGTCGCCTGCACGGTTAATCTTGTAACCGGATGACAGTTTCTCCAGGTTCTTGTTCAATGCGCTCTGGTTGGTGCCTAAGTTTCTGTAAGAATTGATTGCCGCTATATTATGCTGAATTACCATAAATATTTCCTCCTTGATTTTAAATATATCCGGCAGGAACCTCCCTGTCCCCGCCCATACGTCCATAAGGGCCCTTTATGAAACGTATCTGCAAAGCTCTGTTTATATTAAGCTGCCTTACATTCTGAATATCGTCAAATTCCAAATATATATAAGGGTTTCTATGATTTTTCTTTCAAAACTTCCTGCTGTAAATCCTGATTAATCCCTGCAGCCTGATTTATCCCTGGAGCAGCTGAATCACCAGATCCGGCAGGCTGTTGGCATGGACCATCATGGAATTGGAGGACTGGAGTATGATATTCTCCGTGGTATAGGCTGTAATCTGCTCCGCCATGTCGGTGTCCCGGATACGGCTCTCAGCCACGGTCATATTTTCCTTTGTCACCCCAAGGTTGCTGCTGGTATGTTCCAGATGGTTTAAGGACGCGCCAAAGGATGCCCTCACATCTGCCACCGCCTCAATGGCGTCCTCAATGGTATCCACTGCCTGGTTGGCATTGTCCACCGTGGTGAAATCCATATCCTTTAAAAGAAGCTCCCTGCTTCCCATATAATACCGTTCCACATCCAGGGTCTCGGCTTCGGAGTGCCCTATCTGGAGGGTGATTTCGCCTTCCTTTTCCGGGGGTACATATCCGGGGGGCAGGTTTCCGGGATACTCCTTAAACAAAGGAATACCGTCAAAATCCGTGGTCTGGCTGATCCGGTCAATCTCGTCCAGCAGCTGCAGCCGCTCCGACTCGATATTTTCCCTGGCCACGGAGCTATAGGTCCCGTTGGCGGACTGCACGGCCAGTGTCTTCATCCGCTGGAGCATGGAGTGGATTTCCGTCAGGGCGCCTTCCCCTGTATTGGTCATGCTTACGCCGTCATTTACATTGCGCATGGCCTGGTCAAGACCCCTGATCTGGCTGCGCATCAGTTCAGAAATGGCCAATCCGGCCGCGTCGTCCCCGGCCCGGTTAATCCGGAATCCGGAGGATAGTTTTTCTAAGGATTTATCCAGTTTG
>ERZ791765.963-NODE-963-length-22713-cov-6.826463_pt1 | contig 22713 bp, 16 predicted proteins | sample MGYA00509949_ERZ791765 | MGnify/ENA primary metagenome ERZ791765 (study PRJEB30046, sample SAMN00791980) | human gut metagenome | study: EMG produced TPA metagenomics assembly of the A metagenome-wide association study of gut microbiota in type 2...
GTGAAAAGGCTTGCAAGCAGTAGGCTTATCATGATGTGAGTGTATTATAGAAAAGGTGTAATCTAAGAAATCGTTTTCTTTTATCCAATCACCGTGCAGAGTTTCACCACTTCCGCTTCGAAAGTCTCGCGGTTGAGAGCCTTGTTTTTGAAAGCCGAACGGTAGTTGTAAATCGTGCGGGGTGTGTAGAATAGCAAGGCGGCAATCTCTGAGCTCTCATTCACCCCAAGGCGGATGAGGGCGAATATGCGCAGTTCGGTGGTCAGTTGGTCGGCTTTGGGCGGAATCACTTGTTCGCCAGGTTTGAGCAGTGTGTTGAATTCGGTGATGAATGAAGGGTAAAGTTCAAGGAAAGCGTGGTCGAACCGGCGTAGAAACGTGGCGGAATCGTCTTCCGACAAGCGCGAAGAGGAAGCCACGCTCAGCAGTTCGTTGATTTGATTGGCCTTGATTTTACGGCGCACGAAAAGCTCAAATTTGGCAAGCTTGTCAATGTATTTGGCGCACAGATCGATATAGAGCTTTGCCAGACTCTCACGCTTGGTGTTGGTGTCGAGCAGTCGGCCGTTGAGCGCATGCAACTGCCCGTTGAGCGAGTGCAGCTGTTGGTTGCTGTGCGACAGTTCGTGGCGGCGCGAGGTGAGCAGTTTGTTCTGCCGCACCACGAAGTAAAGCAGCACCAACATGGCCACTACCAGCAGCGAGATAGACCACAGGGCGAGACGCAGATACTTGTTGTGGCAGGTCACAGTGTGCTGGTAAGTGGACACGATGACGGGCAATTTTTGCGACACTTCGAGTATGCGCAGCCGGTTGTTGTAGGTCTTGGCATCTTCCATGGCGATGTTGATGTATCGCTCGGCCTGCTCCATATTCTCATCTTTTTGTTTGAAAAGATACATAGCCAGGTCTTGCAGTGCCATGTTTTCCTTCGTGCAGGAGAGCAGATCACTGATGCAGGCCTTGATGATATATTCTTCATATTTGCCCATGTTGCCGTTGGCACTGTAGTTGTTGGCTATGGCAAACGAGGCCATAGCATAGTAGCGCGAGTCTTCGGGCAACCGTTTTTGGGCCTTGAAGTAGTAGTCAAGTGCCTTGCGATCGTCGCGGTGGGCATAGATGTAGTATTCACCCATGTAGAATTCGTAGTTGGGGTCGGACGGCTTCATGAGCGGCCGGGCTTTGCGCAGATAGTCTACGGCGATGGTCCGGTAGCGGGGGGAGTAGGTCGACTCGTTGCAGTAGTCCGACCAGTAGAGGTGAACATAAAAGAAAGTCATGTAATAGGCGAGGCGAAGTCGGTCGTCGAGGGTGTCCTCATGGATGGTGTGGAGGTTGGAGATGGCCTCACTGTAAAGCCCGCCCACCGAGAGTAGCTGCGACTTGTAGAGCAGGAAGAGGTCGCGGTAGTAGGCATCGTTGAGCTGTTCGGCCAGTTGCAGGCCTTTGTTCACATAGAGCATAGCCGAGTCGAACTTGAACACGTAATACTCGTTGTAGATGTCGCTGAAGGTAGATAGCCTCGCCTTCGGGTCGGACAGTTTGAGTGCGTTGCGCTTGAGCATGTCTATGTGTGCCTGTTTGGCATTGCTCATGGTCTCGCGCTGTTCGAGCAAACTGTCGAGACGGGCTATCAAATGGGCGTTGTCAGCTTGTGAGGCGACACCGACCAGCATCAATAAAAGTAGGAAAATGTATCTTTTCATTGGTTTTCAGGCTTTGCTGATGCAAATATACAATAAAAAGGGAAAACACAAGGTGTACTTCCGTATTTTTTTACAAGTGGTTTAATGTTTTGGAAATCAGAGTCTTATATATTTAAATGGCTATAATAAATGTACTTTGGTTGTACTTGCGAGGCTACATCTTCGGATTTTCGTCTATATTTGCAGCACAATTTGAATAAACTAAAAACCGTTTTAACATGGAAAAAATCAAAAACCTAATGACACACCGCATGGCATTCTTGTGTCTGTACCTGATGCTTCCGTTGGGCATCTTCGCACAGAGCATTTCCGTGACGGGCGTGGTGAAAGACGCGTCTGGCGAAACCGTCATCGGAGCAACGGTCAGAGAGAAGGGCACCGACAATGCCACGGTGACCGACCTTAACGGAAACTACACCATCAGGGTAGCCCCGAAAGCTGCTCTTGTGTTCTCTTACGTAGGTTACAAGAGTGCAGAAGTGAACGTGGGCGGGCGCACATCCGTAAACGTGACCTTGCAGGAAGACAACCATACGCTCAACGAACTGGTGGTCATCGGCTACGGCACGATGAAAAAAAGCGACCTTACGGGAGCCGTGGGCTCGCTCGCCGCCAAAGACATGGAGAACGCCCCCGTGGCCAACATCGGTCAGGCCATGCAGGGCAAGATAGCCGGTCTGCAAGTGGTCGATGCCGGTAAGCCCGGCGATAATGTGTCTATCAAGATACGCGGACTGGGGTCCATCAATAATTGCGACCCGCTTGTAGTCATCGATGGAGTGCCCACCGACCTCGGGCTCAACGCCATCAACACTGCCGACGTGGAGCGCATCGATGTGCTCAAAGATGCTTCGGCCACAGCCATCTACGGTAGTCGCGGCGCCAACGGCGTGGTGATGGTCACCACCAAGAAAGGAAAAGAAGGCAAAGGCCGCCTAGCTTTTGCAACCAACATGTCGTTCCAAAATGCGACCAAGACCCCTTCACTGCTCAATGCCGCCGAATATGCCGCTTTGAGCAACGACATGATGGCCAATGCCGGACAGCAAACCAATCCCGACTGGGCCTCCCCTGCCAAGTTGGGCAAGGGCACCGACTGGGTGGATGAGCTGTTGCGCACGGGTTACATGCAGCAATACACCCTGAGCTATTCCGGAGGAAGCGACAAGGCCCACTACTATGTGTCGGGCGGTTATCTGACCCAGACAGGCATTGTGAGAAGCGTTGACTATCGCCGATTCACCTTTCAGGAAAACAGCGATGCGCAGGTGCTCGACTGGCTGAAGTTTTCCAACAACATCACCGTGAGCGCCGACCGCAAGAAGCAGGGTAGCTACGACATGGGAAGCACCTACAGGGCTTTGCCTACCTTTGCCGTGAAAGATGCCGACGGCGAATGGACCGGCCCCGAAGGCAACTCCCTTTGGTATGGCAGCACACGCAACCCGATAGGCCCCACATACGTCAACAGTTCCAAGACCAACGGCTACAACTTCCTCGCCAACATCACGGCAGAGATTTCGTTCACCAAGTGGCTCAAGTTCAAGAGCACCCTCGGTGTGGATGCCAAGTTCTGGTTTGTAGACAACTACACACCGGCCTACAAGTGGAAGCCCACTCCCGTGGAGGAGAGCTCACGCTACAAGAGTGACAACAAGTCGTTCACCTATCTTTGGGACAACTACTTCCTCTTCGACCACACGTTTGCTCAGAAACACCATGTGGGTCTCATGGCCGGTACATCCGCCCAATGGAACAACAACGACTACCTCAATGCCGAGAAACACATCTTCGCTTTCCAAAATGTGCATGAGATGGACAATGGGCAGAAGATGCACGCTATCGGTGGCAACGAGGCGGAGTGGTCGCTCATGTCCTACATGGCCCGCCTCAACTATGATTACGACAACAAGTATCTCTTCACCGCCACCATGCGTCGCGACGGTTCAAGCCGCTTTGGCCGCAACCACCGTTGGGGCACCTTTCCCTCCATGTCGGTGGCTTGGAGAATCTCCGAGGAGCCTTGGTTCAAGAAGACCGATGTGCTGAGCGACCTCAAGTTGCGTGCCGGCTATGGTGTCACGGGCAGTCAGGCCGGGGTGAGCAACTATGGTTATCTGGCCTCTTACAACACCAGCGTCTACTCTTTCGGTTATGCCGGAAAGGAGCAGGCCGCCCTCGTTTCGGCTACGCTGGCCAATCCTAATATCCACTGGGAAGAGGTGGCACAGACCAATGTGGGCTTCGATGCCTCGTTGTTCGGCCAGCGGATCAATCTCTCGCTTGATACCTATATCAAGGATACGCGCGACATGCTTGTCAAGGCCTCCATCCCCATCACCTCCGGTTTTGAGGACACCAGCACCACCTACACCAACGCCGGCAAGGTGAGAAACACCGGTTTTGAGTTCACGCTCAACACCGTCAACCTGCGTGGGCCGCTCGGGTGGGAGACCAGTGTCACCTACACCTATAATAAGAATAAGATTAAAGACCTCAACAGTGCCGTACCTTATTATATAAATCAGATCAATAATTCCTATGTCACCATGCTGGCCAACCACTTCCCAATCAACGTGTTCTACGGCTACGTGACCGACGGGGTGTTCCAGAACGCCCGCGAAGTGGAGCAACACGCCAGCCAACCGGGAGCCGAGCCGGGCGACATTCGCTTTAAAGACCTCGACAACAACGGAGTCATCAATGACAACGACCGCACAGTGCTGGGCAATCCCAACCCCACCCACATGTTCTCCATGAACAACCTGCTCACGTGGAAAGGCTTCGAACTCTCCATCTACTTGCAGGGTGTGGCCGGCAACAAGATATTCAATGCCAACAAGATAGACCTCACAGGCATGTCGGCTGCCTACAACCAGCTCACCGATGTGCTCGGACGCTGGCATGGCGAGGGCACAAGCCACACGATGCCACGTGCCGTCTATGGCGACCCCAACCAGAACAACCGCGTGTCCAACCGCTTTGTGGAGAGTGGTTCCTACCTTCGTCTGAAGACCATCACGCTGGCCTACAACTTCCCCAAGCAGTGGCTGAACGCATTGACGATAGAAAATGCACGTCTCACTCTTTCGTGCGAGAATGTGGCTACCCTCACCGGCTATTCCGGTTTCGACCCCGAGGTGGGCATCAACGGCATCGACCTCTCTGCCTATCCCATCTCGCGCACATTCAATATCAGCTTAAACTTCAATTTCTAAACACGACTTCATCATGAAAAAGATACTTATCATCATGCAGCTGGCAGCCGTATTGGGGCTGACTTCGTGTGGCGACGATTTCCTTGACAAGCAACCCAAGAGCACGGTAGACCCCTCGACGGCCGTCGATGAAGATGTTGCCGTCACCATGGCCAACGCCTGCTACCGCACGCTCCAGTCTTCCAATATGTACAACCAACGCCTTTGGTCGCTCGACATCGTGGCCGGTAACAGCATCGTGGGGGCCGGTGGCGGCACCGACGGCCTCGAAACCATCCAGGCATCCAACTTCACCACGCTGAGTGACAACGGCATGGCACTCTACATGTGGCGCTCCCCGTGGGTGGGCATCGGGCAGTGCAACATCCTCATCCATGCGCTCGAAGGCAAGGAGCTCCAAAAAGGAAGCATCCGTGAGCGCTCCTTAGGCGAGGCCTACTTCCTCCGCGCCCACTACTACTTCGTGCTCGTGCGCCTCTATGGCGGTGTGCCCCTGCGCCTGCAACCGTTCACTCCCGGTGAACCCACAGCCATAGCCCGCGCTTCGACCGACGAGGTCTATACGCAGATCATTTCCGATTGCACTCGCGCCATCGACCTGCTGCCCGCCAAGTCTGAACTCGACGATGAGAATGTGGGCCGGGCCTGCAAGGACGCTGCACTCACCATGATGGCTGACATCTATCTCACGTTGGCCCCCAACCACAAGGACTATTATCAGAAGGTGGTGGATCTGTGTAACCAGGTGACTGCCTTGGGCTACGATTTGAGCAAGTGTAAGTTTGCCGACAATTTCGATGCCACGCTCAACAACAATCCCGAGTCCATCTTTGAAGTGCAATATTCCGGCAACACCGAGTATGACTTCTGGGGCAACAATCCACAGTCCAGTTGGCTATCCACTTTCATGGGCCCCCGCAACTCTAATTTCGTGGCCGGTGGTTACGGCTGGAACCAACCCACGGAGGAGTTTATGAGCCAGTGGGAAGAAGGCGACAAGCGCAAAGATCTCACTGTGTTCTACGAGGGATGCCCCGACTATGAGGGCAATCCTTACAAGAAGTCGTACTCCTACACGGGCTACAATGTGCGCAAGTTCTTAGTGTCGAAAACCGTTTCTCCCGAGTATAACACCAATCCGGCCAACTTCGTGGTCTACCGCTATGCCGATGTGCTGCTCATGAAGGCCGAGGCCCTCAACGAGCTGGGGCAGACCGATGCCGCCGCCGAACCGCTCAATATCGTGCGCCACCGCGCCGGACTGCACGAAGTGGCCACTCACTCACAGGAAGTGATGCGCGAAAGGATTATCCACGAGCGGCGCATGGAGCTGGCCTTCGAAGGCCATCGGTGGTTTGACATGATACGTCTGGACAACGGTCGTTATGCCATCAACTTTTTGAAGTCTATCGGCAAGACACGTGTCAACAAGGATCGGCTGCTGTTCCCCATCCCCCAAACGGAGATGGATGCCAACAGTCTGATGACCCAAAACACCGGATATTGATTCGTGAATATCTTCCAATCCGTCAAATCATAAACCCAACAATCATGAAACGAAATATCAAGAGCATGCTTGTCATGCTACTCGGCGTAGTGGCTTTGGCTGCCTGCTCCGACAACGACTATACCGAATTGGACAAGGGGAGCAACATGCTCGCCCTCACCGTCAATCAGGCTGCCGACACGCTCAGCGAGACCGCCCATGCCGGCGAAGCCGTCACGCTCGCTTGGACCACCGGCCACAACTTCGGCACGGGCCGCAAAATCTATTACACGTTGGAGATAGCACCGGCCGGTACAGACTTTGCCAACGCCTATACGGCTGTCGACAGCACAGCCCAAGTGTATCAGTGGAGCATCAATGTGGAAGGACTCAACGATTTGGTGCTCGACAAGATGGGGGCCACCGTGGGCGAGTCGGTAAGCCTTGAAGCCCGCGTCACGGCCTCTGTGCCCGATGTCAGTGAGCGGCAGACAGCTGTGGTGGCTTTCAAGGCCACCCCTTACAAGGCTGTCACCCCGACGCTCTATCTCATCGGTGATGCTACGCCCAACGGTTGGAGTGCCGACAATGCCACGCCCATGACTCGCACCGACAACGGCATCTTCACGTGGGAGGGCGACCTGAAGGCCGGCCAACTGAAGTTTATCACTACGCTCGGGCAGTTTGTCCCCTCCTATAATAAAGGTGCCGACGGCAACCCCGTTCTCCGCTCCACCTTCGATGAGCCCGACGAGCAGTGGAGCATCACCGAGCCCCACACCTACAAAATCACCGTGAATCTGCTCGCAGGCACCATCGAGATGGTGCAGACCGAAGGCGTGAAGCCCCTCTACGACGAACTCTTCTTCGTGGGCAACGCCACCGGCTGGAGCTTTGTGAAGATGACGCGCGATGCCCTCGACCCCTATCTCTTCCGTTACGGCCGCTTCTTTGAAGCCGGCAAGGGTGGCGACTTCAAGTTTGGCACGGCTTCCGGCTCCTGGGACAACATGTATATGGCTATGGAGGCTAATGCCCCCATCAGTTCGAGCGATGCCCGTTTTGTCAAAGGCGGCACCGACACCAAGTGGTATCTCAAGGATGAGGAATGCGGCAAGGCCTACAAGATATGCCTCGACATACGCAGCGGCAAGGAGAAAATGTACATGCGTGAGTTCACACCCTATCCTATGGTCTACCTCGTGGGCGACGCCACTCCGGCTGGTTGGAACATCGCCAACGCCACGCCCATGACCTCCACCGGCAGTCCTTACATTTTCACTTGGACGGGCCAACTCAACGCCGGCGAACTGAAGTTTACCTGCGACCGGCAGGCAGACTGGATGGGGGCATGGTTCCTCTGTGCCGCAGGCAACGATGCCGAACCCACGGGCAAGGCCGAATCCATGCTCTTTGTGGACAAGAGCGACAACGCTTTCAAGGCCCAATACCGCGAAATCAATGTGGGTGACATCGACCAGAAGTGGAAAATCACTTCGTCGGGAACCTACACCATCACCCTCAATCAACTCGAAGAGACCATAACTATTCTCAAAAACTAAAGGAAATGAAAATGTATGCAATGCTTCTGTCGCTTCCGCTGCTCCTTGCGGCCTGCGGCAATGATGAGACCATCGATAACGATCCCGCCACCGTTCCCACCGAGGTGCTGGCCCCGCTCACCAAGACCACGGCCCGCCTCGCCCTGCAGGTGGGCACCGACAAGGCCTGTTATGCCCCCGGGCAAACCGTCACTTTCACCGCCTCCGGGGATTTGCCCGCCGGCGTGAGGGTGCGCTATCGCCACGGTAGCGACATAGTGGCCGACGAGCCGCTGTCTTCGACCACGTGGACATGGACGGCCCCGGCCACCGATTTCACCGGCTACATGGTCGACCTCTACACCCGCGACGGTTCCGATGCCGAGACCCTCTACGCCACCATCGGTGTAGATGTGTCGAGCGACTGGGCCCGCTTCCCCCGCTATGGCTTCGTGGCCACTTACGACGACACAAAGACACCGGTCGTGATAGCCGGCGAACTGGCCTGGCTCAACCGCTGCCACATCAACGGGTTGCAGTTCTACGACTGGCAGTACAAGCACCATTGGCCCTTGGGAGGTGACGATGGCGGACTGTTCGATGTGTATAAGGACATTGCCAACCGCGATGTTTACACCCGTGTGGTGAAGGATTATATCACCCAATGCCATGGTCTCGGCATGAAAGCCATGTTCTACAACCTCTGCTACGGCGTGCTCAAGGATGCCGCTGCCGACGGTGTGTCCTCCAAGTGGCATCTTTTCAAAGACAACAACCATGCCAACATGGACAAGCTCTCGCTCGCTTCGAGCTGGAAGAGCGACATCTGGCTTGTCAATCCTGCCGACCGCGACTGGCAGGCCTACCTTGCCGGGCGCAACGATGAGGTCTACAAGGCATTGGATTTTGACGGCTTCCACATCGATCAGGTGGGCGACCGTGGCGATGTCTACGACTACTATGGTGGCAAGGTGAACCTTGGCAACGGTTTTGCTTCCTTTATCAAGGCCATGAAAACCCGCCATCCCGGGAAGCGGCTCGTGATGAATGCCGTGAGCAACTTCGGTTCCAAGAGCATCGTGGGGACCGGCGATGTAGACTTCATGTATTCCGAACTTTGGGGACATGAAGACCGGTTCAGCGACCTTCTCACCATCTTGAAAAACAACCGGGCCTATGCCGGTTCGCCCTCCATGGGGCAGGTGTATGCCGCCTATATGAACTATAACTACAAGGGCGACCGCTTCAACACGCCCGGCGTGCTGCTCACCGATGCCGTGATGTTTGCCCTCGGGGCTTCGCATTTGGAGTTGGGCGACCACATGCTGTGTCATGAGTATTTCCCCAACAACCAAATGAAGATGACAGACCAACTGCGCTCGGCCCTTGTCAGCTACTACGACTTCCTCACGGCTTATCAGAATCTGTTGCGCGAAGGCGGAACGGAACTTGTGGCCGACCTCGCTTCGGGGCAGGCCGGTGTGACGGTCAATGCCTGGCCCCCGAAACTCGGCAGTGTGACCACCTATGCCAAGACCGTCGGTGGCAAGCAGGTGGTGAGTCTGCTCAACTTCGTAAGGGGCAACAGCCTGAGCTGGCGCGACATGGACGGCACCCAGCCCGAGCCTGAAACCTTTGTCAACGTGCCCCTCCGGCTCAAGGCTCCCGGAGCTAAGAAAGTGTGGGTGGCTTCTCCCGACAGCCTCGGCGGGGCCCCGCAAGAGCTCACATTCAGGCAGCAGGGCGACTATGTGGTGTTCACGTTGCCCTCACTGAAGTATTGGACGATGGTCGTGGTGGAGTGAAAGGGCATGATGTGCATGGCGCGACGCAGCTTTACCATGTTTGCTGCCACGGCTTGGTAAAAAGCGTGAAGCGTGCCGGCATCTGTCCTGCAACTACTGAGATTCTTTTTAATTTGTTCAAATTGAGATAATGATCATGAAGAAACTGTTTTTTAAAATCATGACGGTCATGTTGCCGTTGTCGGCCTCCGCCCAGACGGTGGTGTCGCCCAACGGCAACGTGGCCGTGAAGTTCTCTCTCGCCGACGGTGTGCCCACCTACGAGATGAGCTACAAGCACCGGGCGGTGGTCAAGCCTTCGCGTCTCGGACTGGAACTGGCCAAGACCAAGCACGCCTCCAAGGGAATGGACGAGACCAACCTCATGGGGGGCTTCACCGTCAAAGACACCAAGACCGCTACGTTTGACGAGACTTGGAAACCCGTGTGGGGCGAGACATCAACCATCCGCAATCACTACAACGAACTGGCCGTCACGCTCCGCCAGCCGGCCACCGACCGCGACATCCTTATCCGTTTTCGTGTCTACAACGACGGCATGGGGCTGCGCTACGAGTTTCCCCAACAGCAGTCGCTCAACTACTTTGTGGTGAAGGAGGAGCACACGCAGTTTGCCATGGCGGGCGATCACACGGCCTACTGGATTCCCGGCGACTACGACACGCAGGAGTATGAGACCGTCATCTCGAAGATGAGTGAAATCAGGAGTAAGATGCCGGCTGCCGTCACCCCCAACTCTTCGCAAACCACTTTCTCGCCGACGGGTGTGCAGACCTCTCTGCAACTCAAAACGGCCGACGGACTCTACATCAACATTCACGAGGCGGCCTGTGTCAACTTCCCCACGATGCACCTCAATCTCGACGACCGCAACATGGTGTTTGAGTCGTGGCTCACGCCCGATGCAACGGGCATGAAAGGCTATGTGCAGACACCGTTCTCCACGCCATGGCGCACGGTGATGGTGAGCGACGATGCCCGCGACATGCTTTCAAGCAACCTGATACTCAATCTCAACGAACCTTGCAAGCTGGAAGACACCTCATGGATCAAGCCCATCAAGTATTGCGGCGTGTGGTGGGAGATGATCGCCGGCGGGCGGGCATGGAGCTACACCGACGACCTGCCCTCCGTGCACCTCGGGCAGACCGACTACAGCAGGTGCCGGCCTCACGGCAGGCATTCGGCTAACACGGCCAATGTGCGCCGCTACATCGACTTTGCGGCCAAGAACGGGCTCGACCAAGTGCTCGTGGAGGGCTGGAACGTCGGTTGGGAAGACTGGTTTGGCCATTCCAAGGACTATGTGTTCGACTTCGTGACGCCCTATCCCGACTTCGACCTCAAGGGCCTCAACGACTATGCCCACTCCAAGGGCGTGAAGCTGATGATGCATCACGAGACGAGTGCATCTACCCAAAACTATGAGCGGCACCTCGAAGCAGCCTACACGCTGATGAACAAGTATGGCTACAACGCTGTGAAGAGTGGCTACGTGGGCGACATCATCCCCCGAGGCGAATACCATTACAGCCAGTCGGTGAACAACCACTATCTCTATTGCCTTACCGAAGCGGCCAAGCACCACCTCATGGTCAATGCCCATGAGGCCAGCCGGCCCACCGGACTCTGCCGCACATATCCCAACCTCGTGGGCAACGAGAGTGCCCGTGGCACAGAATATGAGGCTTTCGGAGGCAGTGCGCCCTACCACACGGTCATTTTGCCTTTCACCCGGTTGCAGGGCGGCCCGATGGACTACACGCCGGGCATCCTCGAAACACGGCTCAGCAAGTGGTGCGACAACAAGTCGTTCGTACACACCACGCTCGTGGGACAACTCGCTCTTTATGTCACGATGTACAGTCCGCTCCAAATGGCGGCCGACCTGCCCGAAAACTACGAGAAGTATGCCGACGCTTTTCAGTTCATCCGCGATGTGGCTGTAGACTGGGACGACTCCCGCTATCTGGAGGCAGAGCCCGCCAAATACATCACTGTGGCCCGCAAGGCCAAGGGCACGGACAACTGGTTTGTGGGCGGCAAATGCGATCAGGACGGCCATCTGACCACCCTGAAGCTCGACTTCCTCGACCGGGGCAAAAAATATGCATGCACCGTCTATGCTGACGGTACTGATGCCGACTACGAGAAGAATCCGCAGACTTACACCATCACCAAGCGCATGGTGAAACGTGGCGATGTGCTGAAACTCCGTCAGGCTCCCGGCGGCGGCTTCGCCATTTCGCTCATAAGAAAATAAATATAAGAGTAAAAGGGATAACTCTGAAAAGAATGATTGTCAAACTATTTATCCGTTTCCAGCCTCTCTGCTTGCGATATTTGCAACCGAGTGCATGGTCGGTTGCAAATACGCGATTTTTGGAGGAGTCTTAAAAGTACTGGTAATCAGTAGGTTGAATTTTATTGACACGAATCCGTGCCCGAAAATGGGCATGAAATGGCCCAAACGGGCTTGCCAAATGGTCCCGGTTGCAATGCAACCGGGGCCATTTGGTGTTCTAGGTGTGGCCCTTTCGCAAGCTCGAAGAGCCCGAATGGGGAAACGAGGAGACTTTTTCGTCCTTTTAAGAGCGTTTCGGCATTCTCTTTGGTGGATTTTTGTGGAAGTGTTTTTGTAAAGGTTGTTCGTATCTGTTGACTTACTTTGATTTCTGATTCACATTGCTTGATTCTGCATCGCTCGTTATGCCTACACCCTCATTTCCCTCTCAGTTATGTTGGCTATGGTATTCGGGAGATAAAAGGAAGCCGCCCGACCTTAGGCTTGTCGCTTAAAGTCGGGCGGTAGGTTCTTCATTTGTCTCTTATTCTTTGTCTGTGTCGTCAAACGGCAATCCATCATTGAACTTGTCAAAGTCAGATTGGAACAATCTATCCTGTATCACACGATATTTCTCAAACTCTGACTCGGCAAATATCTTGGCGTATTCAGCTGACACTTTTCCTGCATCGGGCAGGATGGCATCACCACCAGCTTCAAGGATAATGCCTATTCGCTTCGACCAGTCTTCCATGGTCATCGGTATATGTCGCTTTGCTATACGCTCTGCCAAATCGAGGACGGAATTGACGAGTCTTCCCATATCTTCCAGTTCTACTTGTTTCAGGTAGTTCTTGGCGACACTTACATCAGGCTTCACAATCTTTCCATTGGGAGCGTTTTCCCAAGTGGTCAGTCCCATGTGTTCCTTTTCAGCGTTGGCACGTTCCACGATGAGTTCAGCAGCCGTATGTCCATGCACGGCATAGTGCATCTTGTTCTGCACCTTCTTGAAAAACAAGTGTGTGGTTGGCGCATCCTTGTTGTAGTCGATGGCAGTGGCATAGATGTCTGTGAGTTTCTGATAGAACTTACGTTCGCTCAGTCGTATCTCACGTATCTCCGCCAACAAATGCTCGAAGTAGTCCTCACCGATAAACGAACCGTTCTCCATACGCTTCTTGTCTATGATATAGCCACGAAGCGAGAACTGCCGGATAACATAGGTACACCACTGGCGGAACTGTGTGGCACGAATGGAGTTGACACGATAGCCCACGGAGATGATAGCATCGAGGTTGTAGAATTTCGTGAGATAATTCTTACCATCAGCGGCAGTTGCCGAGTTTTTCTCGGTAACTGAATCTTCTACAAGTTCTCCGCTCTTGAATATATTCTTCAGATGCAATCCAATGTTGTCTGTTGAACAGTCAAAAAGCTGTGCCATAGCCTTTTGGGTAGCCCATACCGTTTCGTCTTTATATAACACTTGTACACCTTGTTCCTTACCTTCCGCCACGAAAGTCAGGAACTCCGCCGTACTGTTTCGTATTTCAAATTTCTTTGCCATATTTTTTTGTTGTCAATCATAAAGGTACTTTATAGACATCTATTTAGGTATTCTTTCGTGAGAACACCATAAGAAATCAACCAGTGTAATACTGCTGCCCATAGCTAATTTTGCATGCCGTTCTTCCAATCCTTTGTATGTCGCTGGCTTCCCATGTCCACTTCCGTATGTATTCCTTAATTTCGCGATTCCATCAGTGATGCCACTTAAATTCCCCAATATCGCTTTCATCGTTTTTACTTCTGGTATGCCTTCATCAATGTCTTCCGGCGTTATTTTAAGTAGCTTCATACATTGCTTAACCAAAGCTGTTAAAGACAAATTCTTGGAGTAATCTTCCCCCGTTCGTCTAAAATGGTCTTACAACAACTTTCAACAAGTTCTTTGGCTTTTCCAATGGACTCGGTCGGATTTTCCTTAACCATACTTTGCATAAGAGAAATCTGTACCGTCATATATTCACTTGAAAATTTTTGCTCTAAACTCTCTGAAATTTCAGCATAAACAGAAGTACCTAATCGCCATTGGTCAACAATACTCTTCATTTTCTCAAAATCAGTTCCGGTTTTTTCTCTGTCATAACTGCTATCTTTTATATAAACATCAAAAAGAGCCACCAATAATCTTACTATTTCAGAAGCTTTTGCTTCATCAATAAACTTTTGTAACGATTTCCCTTTGGACAAACCATAATATTCAACTAGTTTTAAGCCAACAACTTCTCTCGTGAAATCGTCGAAGGACCGATTATTGAAGTTTAATACATATCCGCCACGATTGAAAACTGACAAGAGCAATGCAATGTCGCTTTTCTTTATGTTTGAATAGATTGAGCCAACCGCTCTCCATCCGTATATTACAGTAGATGAAATAATCTCCTTTATACAAAATTCGTAACCATCGACTTTTATCAGTTCATTAATTTGTGAATAAGCGTACTGCCAATTGGAGCGATTGTCCCTTACCTCAGGATGAAACATTTCGCATAAGAAGTTCAAGAGAATTTCGTCTGAACCTTTGGCTAATGGTAACCGTTCATCAGAAAATAGCCATTCGTATGGATAATCTAATGGATTTGTAACAGTATGCAGATATATGTCTTCATAGGCATCATTCACTCTGTTGTCATACGATGGCAAGACCCGCAAATCATAAAGTCGACTCAAAAAATCCGGACAATTAAGATTGCCAAAATAACAAAATGATGCCGAAAAGGGAGAACTACAATTGCTATCTACATTCGTCAAGAATGAGAATATTGCATTTCGTGTTATAGAAGTAATCTTATTCATAAGCATCAATTTTGCGTCCTTAACTCTTTACCGGCAAATGTTCCATATGATTTTTTGGAAATTTCACCTATTTTGTAGTAGTCACCTAAGGCTTTTAATGCAATATCAATGTCTTTTTCGTCATCAATGGTCAGCTTTCCATCATTAATTTTCAAAGAGTCTCCATAACGTTTACAAACCTTTCTCATTGAATCCAATGTTTTTGATGTCAAGCCCTTATAACTACCGATTTTCTCCACCTTTATAAGTTTCTTGTGTATAGATGGTTTTGTTTCAATTAAATCTCGTAGTTTCTCTCCGCCATTAAGAATATCACAGTTAATCATGTTGTCAACAATCTCGCAAGCTCTTTCTTTGAACTCTTCTTGAAGTCCAACAATTTGTTCAAAGTTAGCCTTCTTCAGTACATAGAATGTTTCATCAACAAAAATGCAATCAATTTGTTCGTCAAGATTCACGGTCTCTTCTTTCAAAAGAGAAAGCTGTTGACTCTTTGTATTAAAACAAGCCTTAATGAAGCTCTTGGGCTTTTCATCCACACCGATTTTACTGGGTAATATTTTACGAAAGGTAAAAACTTTTTTATTGAAATCAAGCATATAAAACTCAAGGCAATAGGCCCAAAGTTCTTCGTCGTTAGAACATAATTCTGTTATGCTTGTAACCTTTTCGGAAACTCTATTCAGTTGGTTAGCGACTACATCGGAAAATGAGAAGACTTTGTTCCGGGTTTGATATGTAAACAGATGCTCGGTTTCATCAGATAGAATGTCATAGTCGACCATCTCATAATTTTTATTGATGGTTTTTTCTATTTGGCGAATTGTTGCATCATAAAGGCTTTCTCGTAGTTCCTGATTACAGTCTACTTGATAAACCTTAAATAGGTACTTGTTACGTACCTTGCTTCTTTTGGATATGCCTGGTCTAAGCAAGCGAGTAACGAGATACAGTTTTGTATCCTTATTGTCTGTCGATTTGACTATATCTAAAATTTCGTCTAATTTCATGTTTTTTACCTTTTATACCCATAGTACAGTTGATAACCTACATTGTAGATTTTGGCTATTTCTCCTTCTTCTATATACTTATCTTTAGATATAAGAATTCCTTGACGCATGATATTGCCATCTTGGAACTTTATGTTGAATATAGAATATTTCAGACTCAATATAGGATTTACTAAGATGAGTTTTGAATGAATGTATAACCTATAAACGATGTAAAAGATTATCATAAGTGTTATAACATCCGATAAATCAGAGTAGTTTTGAAACATAATAGGAATTATGTATGTAGCAACATACGCAAGTGGTTCATCATTCATGCTTGATATTTCAGTTACCATTACATTATATCCATTGTCGACTTTCGCGTCTATATTTCTTAATGTGTAATAGGTTCCCAATAGACCGAAGCCTACAAAGAAGGCACAAACTATGGAAACTCCAAAATAATGTAGCAGATTTATGATTCCATCAATGCAAAATCCCCCCCATACAAGATAATCATGGTTAGAGAAGGCTTGCCTCACAATAATGAGGGCAAATAGAGGCATATAAGATGACAAGAACAGAACGAGCGGTGCCATTCCATTCAACGAGTTTACCTTAGTATGTCCACTATTCTTTGCCATAATGTTCCAACCTTATATTTTATCAATTGCCACAATCTCATCCAGCCCATCAAACGTTGTGTCAATGAACGTATAACTTACCATTTTACTCGTATCTACAGGCTGATAGCAAGGGTATTGCCTACGCACAAACCTAAGTTCGAAGGCTAGACGAATGTCATTTGCCCCTTCTTCTCTATCTTGTTGCTTCGCTTCCTTGGCTGAGATGGTGCGCACATGAGTGATTTCATACACATCTCGCACTCCCTTTCCTTTGATATAGGGCATGAAGAAGTGAAGGTCTTGCAGGGCAATGGTTGTCGGGAACTTGCTGCCGGTGTAGTAGAGCGTTGCTGTGCCATCGAGGAATTTGTCCTTGGCGGCACGACCACGATTGTTGTCGCCGACGAGTCCTATGAGCACACGATTCCCCACTTCCACGAACGCTCCCTTCTGTGGGATGACATTGGATATGGTTTCGTGGCTCTTTGTCTTGATGAGCTGCTCGATGAACTGCTCTAGCAACTGGCGGTTGCGCTTGTCTTTCGGGCGCAGAGGGAAGGCTCCGATGTTCACCTCCTTGATGGTCTTGTAGAACTTCGACACCTCCACGTCTGCCGTCTCGCCGTCACCGGGGAAGAGGATGTAACCGCCTATCACCTCTTTCTTCAGGGCATGGCTGTCATAATCCTTATAGTAGATGGCATCACGGTAGCGGTGCATTTGGTTGATGGCATCGTCGGGCGGTGTATCGACACCGTTCTGCCGTCCGTCTATGCGGTACTTGGCATCGAAGAGATAGGTCATCTTCATGCCTTGCTGCAGGTCGTTCTTGGTCAGTTGCAGCACGATGTCCGGTTTCTGCGGCACGGTCGGCACTACCAAGTCTTTCATGTCTACGTTGTTGTTCTCCCGGTCGGTGTTCTTCGGGTTATATACAAGTTCTGCCAACTCCACATTATTTTTCTTGAACAGGATGCGAGAGTGTTCGCCCTTGCCCAACTCCCAAGTGAAGACGCCGTTCATCTCCATGCGGTTGCGGTGTTCCACATCCTCATCCTGCAAATGCAGCTGCTCCTTCACGATATGGCTCACTTCGATGAAGCACCATATCTCATAGAGTGTGGCGATGTCCTTGGTCTGTAGCCGGTAGAGACCGTCGTAGAGCGAGTAGCCACGGCGTAGCAAATTCCACGTGCGGTATACCTGACTATAGCCTGTGGCCTTGTGCAACACCATGCTTTCCTGGCTCATCCCCTTGTATCTGCCTATGGTGCGGAAGAAGGGATTGCGCAGTAAGTGTCGCAAGGTTTTGAGGGTGTTGGACATCTCCTGCTTTTTTATTTCAGAAATGGTGTTGATGCTTTCGATGCGGCGTTTCAGAGCCTCGTACTTGCCTGTGATTTGCGCCAAGGCAAACTTCAGGAAGCGGTTCTCCTGTGTGTCGTTGGTCTGTATCTGTTCCTCCACCCGGTAGAGGTGTCCGCTTTCTTTCCGATGTTCAGCCAGTTCGTTCTCGACGTTTCGGGGCACGATGGTCAGGCGGTCGGCACGCTTGTAACTCCCATGGCCGTGTAGCCGATGAGGTGGACGGTCGATGATGCTCTTGCAGGCACGGATAAACACCTTCTGTTCTCCGGCAAAAACGCTCCACCATATCAGCTCTGGCGTGTCTCCGTCTGGGTCAGGGGCGAAGCCATGGAAGGTACGGCGCATATAGTCGAGCGAGAGCATACGATACTCAGCCTCTATGTCTTCGATGATGCTGCGCCAGTGCTCGTGATAGTCGAGCTTGATACTCAACACCTCAAAGGAGAAAGTGAAGCGATGCGTTGCTCCGTCCTTCGTTTTGTAGATAAGATTGATCTCGCTGCGCCCAATCTCGTTGCCGTAGTTCAAGAATCCGGCAAGGATGCCACGACGAAAGGAGAACTTGTCGTTCTCGCCTTGCAGCTCTGAGCCGAACTGTGCATCCTTCACATGGTCTCCGAACTCCACCCAAATGGGATAGTCGGCATTGTCGAAGAATACTGCCGGGGCTTGTTCGCCCTTCTGTATCTCCTGTTTGCCTTCCTCCGTCTGCCGAACTACTGACACGACTCCATTCGTCCATGAGAAAGTCGAGAGCAGCCCTTGCTCCCCGATATTACTCTTGGCCTTCGTCCAAATAGCATCGAACTTGCCGCACTCGATGCTCATTTTGAAGTCGTTATGCGTGATGGTCAGTAAGTCCATATCTATGCAGGCTTAGCTCCAGAAGCTGGTATATCCCGATTGGAGGCGGTTCTTCATTTCGTCCAACTTGGCTGCGCTCACCGACCTCACGGGATGTTCTTCGTCGGTGATTTCGTTCAGTCCGTCAGTGATGGTTTGGCTGAGAGTATTCAACAGGCTATCCTTTACCTTTGTATCGTCACCCTCGATGCGAGAGAGTATCTTCATGCTCGTAATCTCATCGAGTGCACGGGCGATGACGTAGCCTTGGGACAGGTCGTTGCCGTCCTTGTCTTTATTGTATGGCAGGTTGTTCACTACATAGAGCAGGAACTCGTTTCGTGTACGATAGGCAATCTTGAACGGAGTGCCTTCCAGTACGTCGTTCACCTTTTGTAGATAGCTAAGCGCAATGTCGCAAGCGTCGGTGTAGTCATCATAAACATCCGCGCCTTCCACGGCTGAGCCGACAAGTTCAGCCTTGCCCAACTTGCCGATACTCTCATGGCGTTTGGATAGTCCACCATTTAGGTCCACGTCGTTCATCTCGATGGTCATGGCACGGTCGAGCACCTTGCGTGAGAAGGAGAAGGTGGTCTCGTCCATGTTCACTGTACCCACAACGATAAGGTTCTGGGGGATGCAGATGCCATTCTTGTTGAAACGCTTTCTTACATCCTCATCTGATGTAAGAGCCGCAGTCAGGGCGAAGTACCAATCAGTATCTTCCTTTTTCAAGATAGGGTCGGTAGTAACGACTCCATCCTCACCACACTCGCGAGACTCTACCACACTCAGATATTCAGCGAAATATTGCTCCACGGGTGCTAGATTCATCTCGTCGAGGCAAAGGAAATACGGAGTATCTTTGTCTTCCCATGCCTTGGCCACGAACTTCAAGAAGTCACCGGCGACAAACTCCGCCTTTCCGCTCACTCGGCTCACATAGCCAATGAGCTCACTGGAGTCATGCCAGTTTGGTTTCACCTGAACCATCTCAAAGTTCCTTGGCTTCTGAGCCCTGCATTCCTCAGAGCCTTCTTCCCAACAAGCACGAGCCAACTCTCTCACAATTCGGCTCTTGCCTGTGCCGGAGATGCCAGCAAGCAAGAGGAAGGGCTTCGACTTGATGGCGGTGATGTAGGGGCGATAATCAGAGTCTCCTCTTGTACCCAGCTGAATATTAAGTGCTTGTGAAGAAACCTTTATAATATTTGTTGCAGCAAGAATCTTCAAGAACTCAATATAATGCTTGTGAGTCGAATAAACCAAATAATTTTTCCCGTCTGGGCCTTGCTCTTTTTGTAAATAAGCCATTTCGCCTTTATTCTCAATTACTGCATTAATAGTCTTTTTGTATTGATGTAAGTCTGTTATTGAGAATACGTTTTCCACGTCAGCACATTCTGGCAGATAAGCATTGATTACATCTTCATACTGCGATACATACGATTCGTAATCAGCTCCGTGCTGATCGACAATTGTCCAAAAACGAATAAAACTCTCACGCACGGCAGTTGGAGATGACGTATAATTTGGCGTTTGCATAAATCCCGGCAGAACTTTCTCTGTCATTTTGATAGAATTTATATCAGTCCATTCTGCAAGTTCACCTACCGGATGTCTTTCCGTCGGAATCCAAACTGTAAACTTGGCTCCATCTTTGGCAAACCAATAAAACTCTGCAGTATTAGCTATTATACTGTCAACGACTGCTCTATTAGAGCCTTTGTTGTTAAGCAGTTGGCTAGTATTGAAAGCAACATTTGGAGCAATTCCTGAAGCTAACGCCAAAAGGAAACTTTCTGCAAAAGTACATTCCTTACCTTTGGGTGTAATTGCATAAAGTCTATTTTCGACCTTATCAACTTTGACATATGTACATACATCTTCACCCCTAACGTAAGATAATTTACTATTTTGGGGCAATTCGTCCATCAGATTTATCAAATGACTTAATTCCATACTCCTATCAATTATGATGGTTAATGTAATCAGATATACTGCTTGCTATTCCGTTGGCTAATACAAACGGAACACCATTGCCTATAGTCTTAAAGGCATCTGAAAGTGTTATATTTGGAGGCAAGACAAAATTTGCCGGTAGGCTCTGTATGGCCAGCGCTTCTGCTACAGATATTCTTCGTGGTAGAAAAGGATGAATATGAACTTCATTGTTGCCATATGCAGCCGTAGGTGAATAACGCCATCTATGTAATCTCTTGTAGCATTTTTTCTCTACATCTCCTTCATCCTTTATTTGAAAGCGGACAAGTCCTGCTCTTGGCTGAAAGAACATATCTCTGTTTGGATGAGTGTCTATATGATTCTGCTTCCACCAATGTAGAACAGTCAAGTCCTCAATTATTCCTTGAGGCATTTCAGTTTCGACATTTTCATGATATGATGTTTTTGTCGGCCAGGGAAGAGACTTGACTGTCTGTAAGTTGAATCGTTTATGCGCTTCCCAAGGGAAATTTAATAGGTTCCCGTTGGCCACGGGAAGGCGAAGTCTATCTATTGCGGTATGATGGAAGCCGATGAGAATAATTCTATCCCTATCTTGTGGCGCTCCATACTCCAAAGCATTGACTAATTGTTCAGTCATAGAATAACCATGATTTCGGAATTTGGCTTTCAATTCCTCAAAGAACTTCCTATGTCTTGCAGTTCTATATAATCCTTTTACATTCTCAAATACAAAAAAGTCAGGAAGAGCACGGCAAATAAGTTCGGTATATGTCCCTGAAAGTTTACCATTCTCTCCGTCACGGCCTTTGTTTCTGCCTGCTACCGAGAAATCCGGACATGGAGGACCGCCTATAAAGCCTGTCAAGTCTGCATGTTTGGATTCGTTTACCAACTGTATCAGATTTGCCAATTTTCCTTCGTGTGCGCCGTCTGTATATTCCGTTATATCTTCAACATGGTGACCATAAACAGGTAGAGCAATACCCATTTGTCGCCGTGCATATTGGTAAACGTCATTAAAAGCCTTATGAAACTCATTTACAAAGACCACATTAAAATTGCCTTGTAGTTCGAAGCCCAAGTCCAAGAAACCGGCTCCGGAAAAAAAAGAAAATATATTCATATTACTCTTCGTCTTTAATCGGCCAAAACAAGTCTTGGATTTCCACATTCAAACATTTTGCAATTTCTACCAATGTTTCAACATTCGGTTGCATAGTGTTTGTACACCACTTACAAACAGTAGCTGGGTCTTTACCAAGTCGCCCTACCAGCCATTTGTTTGTACGTTTCTTTTCGGCCAGTAATACTTTTAGCCGATTTATGTCCTTGTCCATTTTGACTCTTGTTTTTGATTTTAATGACAAAGGTAATATTTTACTTTCACAATATAGGTGGTTTGGATGAAATGTTATGTTTGTTTATGAATAGTAGTTCTTATAATTGAAGTATTTACCAATTTCCTCGATATCCGAACTCCTTCTCCCCCCTCTGCACCGTGCTCACTCCTTTGTCACTCAGCTTCGCCACATCCCGGATGGTGTAGCCTTTCCTCAGGTACTTGATGACCTTCCGATATTCTCTCTTCTTTTGGCCAGTCGTCTTTATGCTTCCTTCTTGCGTCCGAGACGACCACCTTTCTCAATGTAACGCTCGCGTCCTGACTGCAACCTGAATGTGATGTTCTCACGCTCCAGTTGCGCACAAGTGGAGAGGGTGACTATCATAATTGGAGCGAAGAACGTATATCACTGCTGCATTATTGTTTTTCGCCGTTACCATTTTTATCTTTGACCATCATGAGCGACTTGAAATAGCCCCATCTTTCCCTTCCTTTGTAAAACCCCCGATTATTCTGAATTCCTGAAATTCCCGAAAAATGGCAAGCTGACAAAAAAATAGTTGCATAAATTTTGCGGGTAAGTAAAAAAGTCATACCTTTACGCCCGCTTTCTCTAAATCTAATTGGATAAAACCTAAACATTATTATTTAAACTAACAACTTAAC
>ERZ791765.964-NODE-964-length-22689-cov-57.722055_pt1 | contig 22689 bp, 23 predicted proteins | sample MGYA00509949_ERZ791765 | MGnify/ENA primary metagenome ERZ791765 (study PRJEB30046, sample SAMN00791980) | human gut metagenome | study: EMG produced TPA metagenomics assembly of the A metagenome-wide association study of gut microbiota in type 2...
TTCAAAGTGTGGTTACGCGATATTTATTTGTTCAAAAAGTTGTAAACTGCTGTAACTATTAGACAATGTAGTTTAAATTGCCAATGTCAAGAGTCGTATAAAGAGATGTATTTGGAGAATATAAGAAAAATGTATAAAACTGGAAGTGAGCAATGATGGAACAATATGCAGCGAAAAATGATTCGGCATTTTTAACAAAACGAATTTATGAAGATAAATGTTACAATTATAATATTATAAACAGAGATCCTTTTCAACGAGACAGAGATAGGATTATTCATTCAAGGGCTTTTCGTCGCATGATGCATAAGACCCAGGTTTTTAATGCCAATAAAGGAGACCATTTCCGAAATCGTCTAACTCATACACTGGAAGTATCGCAGATTGCGCGATCCATCGGGAAATATTTGCAATTAAATGATGAATTGATTGAAGCTATTGCACTCGGTCATGATTTGGGGCATACACCTTTTGGTCATATGGGGGAACGAACTTTAAATACCATCTTGATGGAAGGTATTGATAATGAAATTCCGCCTATTAAGCAAAACTTTAAGCATAATTTTCAGTCATTGAGAGTTGCCGATAAATTAGAAACTAGATGTACTGATTATTTAGGTATTAACCTTACTTTTGCAACACGTGAGGGCATTTTAAAACATACGAAAGTAAAGAATGAAGACGGATATTATCAATATCTTGACTTAGATTTAACGGATATGCATTTGGAACTGCCTTTTTCTATTACATTAGAGGGACAAGTTGTAGCCATTGCCGATGAAATTGCTCAGTGCACGCATGATTTAGAAGATGGCGTTCGCAGTGGCGTTATTAATTTTAAAGCATTAAGGGATCAATCCCTAGTTTCGCGGTGCATGGAGGCGTACCAGATTAGAGTCGATAAAGGTACGATAGCGCCTGCTTATGAAACTCGTTCCTTGATTATTAAAAATTTAGTTGGCTATTTAATTTATGATGTATGCAAACAATCAGAAAAAAATATTTCTCAATATCTTAAAGAACGTGATATGCAGAATGAAATGGTATTTGAAGAACAGTGCGTATTTTTTTCGGATAGCATTGAACAACTCGTCAAACAACTAAAAAAATGGATGGATGACAGAATTATTTATTCAGAAGAAGTCAGTATTTCTGATTCAAAAGCGCAATATTTGATTAAACAGTTATTTAAAGCTTTTTATGTTCATCCCAAGCAGCTTCCTGATTATATGCTGGAAAAATATTTTAAGCTTAAAGGACGGTCTTTTAATCGGGCAGAGATGAACGATGAAGAGTTGAAAAAGGATGCGATGTTTATTCGAATGGTGGCTGACCATATCGGTGGAATGACGGATCAGTTTGCTTCTAGAACCTATAAAAAGTTATACTTTCCTGACTATATTTGATAGCTACTGTTAAATGTCCCAAAAGAGAACTTATACAATTGATAAAGGTGATAATATGTTACAACAGGTTTATTCACAATATGTGATTAATTTTGAAGAAAATGCTGATTTAATTGATTATATTAATGTATTTAAAGAAAAACTTGCTCCTTTTTTTAATAAAAAAGCATATACTGTTGTTGGCTTACCAGATAGTGTTCCAGTACCTTCGGAATTGCCACGGATTATTGCTGTATCTTCCAATGGACATTCCAGCTTGGAAGTGAATTTGAGGCAGATTTGTTTGAATATTAAGTTTGATGACCAATATTGGAATGATTTTGATAAGTGTTATCAGTATATGAAAAAAAGAATTTCTGTTTTAGATGAGGTTGCTATGGAAATAGCAAATGATAAAATATTTTTTAACGGCATTGTTACTCAATTTGTTGATGAACAAATTGCCGAACCTACAGCGTATATTTTGCAACATATGTATCGTGAACACGTATCGAAGAACCATATATTCGATGTGCTTAGCAAATTGACCTATGTAAAAGATGAAGTATATTATATCAATACAACGATTAATAATGCACGAAAAGATTTACAACAGGAATGTTTGGGAGTGCAACTAGATATTAATAGCCGTTATTGGGCCAATTACAGTAAAGAAAGTAAGTATGCTAATCGCTCTATTATCCAAGGAACGATGAAACTTTATCATGAAGTCGTCATGCAGCATTTAGCAGAAATTGAAAAAGGAGAATTGGCCATATGGTGAGTACCATACATAATCCCTTTGATAAGACCAAAACCAATACTGTGGCAGCAGCTTTTGTAGCTAGTGCGATTTTACTTTCACCAGGAATGATGACGATGCCATATTCTCAAGTGTATAATACTGTGGTCAATCAGAGGCAAACGAACACGAGCCTTGATTTTTCTTCTATCGATAGACTTAAACGTGATTTTTTTATGACGGACGCAGCTGAAAACTTCCTGCGTTATTATGACCTAACAAATGTCCTTACTACAGCAGAGAAACATATACGAGACTATTTTCCAGAAGAAAAACTGATACTTGATATTGATGGGGCAGGAGAAGGGAAGATTCTTTTACTTATTCAAACATCTTTGTCAGTAGATAAAGCATCAGATCTTTTAGATGCTTTAGATGAGGCATGGATTATTGATCATATTGATGAGTTGAAGCATATTGTAATTGATGTGATGTTTATATGAAATACGATTGGAAAAAATTTTTAACTTTTTCAGAAGCGTTGTGTAAAGATACCTTTTGGCAGGACGATGATAATACAAAGTACCGTATTATTGTGAGTCGAGCTTATTATGCCGCTTTTCACTGTGCCCAAATTTTTTTGCAGGATAATCATTGGGAAAGCCATCAGGTAGGGGGCGAACATGAAAAGGTTATCTCCGGCTTAAAAGATATGAAGAAGAAAAGCCTTGACTTTCAACGGAAATGCAAAAAGTTAGGGCTCAATTTAGAGCGGTTGAAGTGCAGACGAGTTCAAGCTGATTATCGAGATGACATTAGTTTTAGTGATAGTGATGTGAAAAAACATTTAAAGGTTTCGAGAAATATCATAGAAATGCTTGATAAATTAAGAACAGATTTTAAATGCAAATAAATAAAATATAAAATGTGATTTATTATCGTAGAGTTAACACCACCCGAAATGTTGGAAAAGTAGACAGATATTTAAATTTTAGCTATAATTAAAATCATAGATGTCTGCATGGGAAGAGTAGCTTATATGCTATTTTCTGCCTTTGGGCAAGATCCCTATTTCTTTTAGCTAACGACGTAGAAAGGGACTGTCGTACGGAGACTTCTACCATCATGCGTGGTCCCTTTTTAAAACTCAAAAGAGGCTGTCGCACATGTTGCGACAGCCTCTTTTGCTATGACTTATTATCAGAGGAGGAGCTGTTTTGGAGACGCTATCGACGAAAGGGTCTATTTCTATTAAAAATAAATACAGCAATGAGCTCCTGCCGATTGTTTTAGTTATTGCCGATTATATCGCCATCTGGCTGGCCGAGTATGCATCTTATGGACTGCGGGATTTTCTCGTTCCCGAAACGCATTTTCATCTTTCCTGGCTCAGTATCCATGTCATCGTGCCAGTCGTATACATCCTTTTTTTGCAACTACATCATCTTTATACGCGACGTATGCAGTTCTGGCAGGTCATTTCCGGCCTTTTTAAATCCGTCTTTTATGCCGTCGCCTTACTGATTTTTTTCATTTATATCGCCCAGACGGCAGCCTCGACGTCGCGGCTCTTTGTGGCCTTATTGTGGCTGACCTCTTTCCTTTTCCTGGTAGCCGAACGATACATCGTCAAACATATCCTGGGGCATTTCAAACTGCTCCAGCTGCCGGTCCTCATCATGGGAGCCGGTAAGACAGCAGCCATTGTATTGGATTATTTTAAGCACGATACGGGCGTCAGCTATGATTTCATCGGCTATCTGGAAGACTATACGCCAGAAGCGAAAGTAGCGGCCGTGATGCCTCATTTAGGCCGTTTTGAAGATGCCGAAGATGTCATCCGCCAGACCGGGGTCCAGCACGTCATGGTCATTGCACCGGGCCTCAGCAACGACGCTGTCCAGGACATCGTCTATCGCGTCCAGCCTTTGGTCAAGAAAGTCGCCTTTATCCCCGATATGGGCAGCCTGCCGTTGGCGACGCTCGATACGGAAAGCCTCATCGACGGCCATATCGTTTCCTTCAGCTTCCGCAACAACCTGGCTCTCTGGTACAATCGGGCTGTTAAACGCGTCTTTGATGTCATCTGTACCAGCCTGGGGATTATCTGTCTTTCGCCGTTCTTTTTGGCCATCGCTCTATGGATCTATAAAGACTCGCCCGGACCGATTATCTTTAAGCACCGCCGTGTCGGTCGGAACGGCAAAGAATTCAACTGCTATAAATTCCGCAGCATGTGCGTCGATGCCGACGTCAAACTGAAAGAACTCTTGGCACGGGACCCGCAGGCCCGGAAAGAATGGGAAACGGAATTCAAACTGAAAAATGACCCGCGCATCACCAAGAGCGGGGCCTTCCTGCGCAAAACCAGCTTAGACGAATTGCCGCAGCTATTCAACGTCCTCAAAGGCGAAATGAGCCTCGTCGGCCCACGGCCCATCATTCAGGACGAAGTCCTGAAATACGGCCCGTACATCAAAGATTTTTACATGGTCCGTCCCGGCATCACCGGCATGTGGCAGACCAGCGGCCGCAGCGATACAACCTACGAAGAACGCGTCCAGATGGACACCTGGTACGTCCGCAACTGGAACGTCTGGTTCGACATCGTCCTAATCTGGCGCACCATCGCCGTCGTACTGAAACACAAAGGAGCGTATTAACAATAAGCCTCCCCTTATAGGGGAGGTGGCCCGAAGGGCCGGAGAGGTTGCTCTTGATTTCGCAGTTCGCAGACCGCCTCGGACTCAGATGCCGCTGCGCGGCAACAGACTCAAACTGACCACATCGCCTCAAGTACCCCTCGGCTCGGAAAAAATGGCCCCACTCGAGGCTGTCGTAGGGGACGTCCTGTGAAGGCGGCCCGTTGTGAATTCTGTGTATAGCTGAAATTTATGACGAGAGGTACTCGGTTGTAGTACAATCTTGAATCTGCTGCTGCGAAGCCACATACGAGTCCGATGCCGCTACGCGGTGGAGTGAAAATGTCCCCGGCTGGGGGCGTAGGGGTCGCCACGTGGGCGACCCGCCACAGAACGATTGGCTACATCCATAACAGACCAATGGATATGATTTCATGAATCAACATAGAAAGGATTGACCATTTTGTCTATAAAAATCATCGTTGCAGCTCACAAAAAGTACTGGATGCCGACGGATCCGGTTTATCTGCCTGTTCATGTCGGGGCTGAAGGCAAAGCTTCGATTGGCTATACGCCGGACAACACAGGCGATAACATCAGCAGTAAAAACCCTCATTTTTGTGAACTGACGGGCCTTTACTGGGCCTGGAAGAACTTGGATGCCGATTATTTGGGGCTTGTCCATTACCGCCGCTATTTTACGCGTAAAGAGGTCCATAACATCGAGGCCAAGAAAGACCAGATATTGACAGAAAAAGAATGGCAGCAGCTCTTGTCTGAGCATCCCGTCGTCGTTCCAGATAGGCGGAAATACTACATCGAAACGAACCGTTCCCATTATAACCATGCCCATCATCGGGAAGGGCTGGATGTGACGGAACAGATCATCAAGGAGCAGTGTTCAGAATACCTGCCTGCCTTTGAAAAAGTCCTGAATCGGACCTGGGCCCATATGTTCAACATGTTCGTCATGCGCCGCGACTATTTCAAAGACTATATGGAATGGCTCTTTTCCGTTCTTTTTGAGCTTGAGAAGCGGATTGACATCACCGACTGGGATACCTATAATTCCCGTGTCTATGGATTTGTGGCCGAACGGTTACTTGATGTCTGGCTCGAACATAATGGCATAGATTACATGGAACAAAATGTATCTTTTATGGAGAAACAAGACTGGGTTAAAAAAGGTGGACTGTTTTTAAAGCGGAAATTTTGGGGAAGCTCAACAAAAACTTAATTTTTGAGTTATGATAGCATGGGCGAGAAATAGAAAATATGATAAGGTGTTGTATAAAGACAGGAGATAGAATGGAACGACATACCTTTCGAAGATATTGGAAATATTACCTTCATTTAGAACAGTTACTCATGAATACGTTTGATTTTGTAGCGTTGGCAAAAGAAAATTTTGGAACATATTCTAATCAATATGCGTCAATTTTGCAATTGACGGGTGCAGAATTAGATGCATTCTTTAAAGCTTTTTTCAATGTTAAAAATGGCAATATCAAAATATATATTCGGCGATTGGTCAATGAATATCCACTACTTAGTCAACAAAAAGTAGATGTTTGGGATTCTAATATTGTATTGATGCCTTTTGAAAAATGCAATGATGTTCTTCTGAATCACCCCATAAAATGGTGGAAAGCTTTTACTGGTATTAAACATGACCGCATAAACAATTTTTCTCAAGCTAACTTAGGAAATTGTCTACAGATTTTAGCTGCGCTCTATATATTAGAATTTCAATGTATTCGTAAAATTGCAGAAATTGATCAAAGTATTGGTATACCAATACTAGAAAGTAAGTTATTCATATTAGAAAGTTGTAGTTCTAGATATCAGGCACTTTCTGACAATCTAGTATTAGAATGTAAATAGATAGCGAAAGAATAGCAGGGGCTTTCAAATGAGAACATATGATTACTCTGGCTAGTGAGTCGAAAATGTGATATAATATGATTGTTTTTTTAAAAATATGTAGAGGTTGTCTATCTATGGGAATTTTTATGCAAGAGTTATACAAATATAAGTATTTAATACAGGAACTCGTTGTCCGGGATATAAAGAAAAAATATCGTCGCTCTGTCTTGGGGGTTGTGTGGAGTATTTTAAATCCATTGTTGATGATGATTGTAACGGCTATGGTGTTTTCTACACTGTTCCGTTTTGATATTCGCAATTATCCATTGTATTTATTGACAGGGCAGGTATTGTTCACCTTTTATGCAGAAAGCACGAATTTTGCAATGAGTTCTATCATTGATAATGGGGGACTCATTCGTAAAATATATATTCCTAAATATCTGTTTCCCTTATCACGTGTCATCTCAAGCTGTGTAAATCTATTTTTCACTTTCCCGGCTTTGATTTTGATTATTTTAGCTACTGGGCAGCCTTTTACGCTGGCGATGCTTAGTTTCATCATACCCCTGGCCTTATTCTTTATTTTCTGCCTGGGGATCGGGTTAATTCTATCGACGATGGCTGTTTATTTCCGGGATATGTTCCATTTATACGGTGTCCTGATTAACCTGTTGAGTTATGCAACGCCTATCTTTTATCCAGAAAAAATCGTGCCGGAACAGTTTATTCTGCTTTTAAAATTAAATCCGTTATATTATTTCTTCAAAGCCTTCCGGATGGCTGTATATGATGGCGTACTTCCGACAGCTCCCTTGCTGTTTCATTGCAGCATTATCGCTGTAGTTGCCTTTGTCATCGGCTGTTATGTTTTCAAGAAATACCAGAATCATTTTATCCTTTATATTTAAGCGATGCAGGAGGCAGTATGAGCGAAACAGTCATTCAAGTTCGGGATGTATCCATGCACTTCAACTTGATGGAAGAAAAAGTAGATTCCATAAAAGAATATGTAGTCAAGCTTTTGAAGGGAAAACTACTGTATAATGATTTTATAGCGTTAAATCACATATCTTTTGATGTACAGAAAGGAGATATCCTAGGCTTTATTGGCTTTAATGGAGCCGGGAAAAGTACGCTGCTCAAAATCCTAGCCGGTGTTTTGACGCCTACGACAGGATCCGTTACTGTTAAAGGCACTATTGCGCCACTTATCGAAGTGGGCGCTGGTTTTGACCCTGAATTAACAGCACGGGAAAATATTTACTTAAACGGAGCTATTTTAGGCTATTCAAAAGCCTTTATTGAACAAAGATTTGATAGCATCATTGAATTTGCAGAACTAAAAGACTTTGTTAATGTTCCAGTCAAAAACTTTTCCAGTGGTATGTATGCTAGACTTGGCTTTTCTATTGCTACCGCAGTGCAGCCGGATATACTTATCGTCGATGAAGTTCTCTCGGTTGGCGATTTTCGTTTTCAACAGAAATGCGAAGACCGTATTCGCAAAATGATTGAAGATGGTGTTACGATTCTTTTAGTATCACATGATATGGATATGATTGAAAGATTGTGTAATAAAGTTTTATGGCTGGACCATGGAGAAATGAAAGATTTGGGAGCCACTGAAAGTGTTTGTGAAGAATATAAAAAGGTATAAAATATGATTACAGTCGTCATTCCAACGAATCGATATACATGTATAAAGAAGATATTGCAGGATTGTATTTGTTCTTACAAAGGGAAGCTGTTTTTATTTGAAATTCATGACAGTAGTTGCGACAATAGAATTGAAATTTTAATTAATAAGATTGCGAAAACAAGTTCTGCAACTATTCATTACTTCCATTATAACTCGGATATTTCAGCTGATTTCAAAGCAATACAAGCTTTGAGAAAAGTAAACACAGCTTTTTTTTGGCTTATGGGAGATGGTATATTAGTTGATTTTACAAAAATGGAAAACCTTTTTATAAAAGAGAAATACTGGCAATTTGATTTAATTGATGTAGAAAGTATTCTTCGGATTGGATATTTGGGACAAGATAGTAAGTACCAACCTAATCGACTATATTCTTGCCTAAACCCTAATGAATATGCTAAAAAATATTTTTCACACCTAACCTATTGGGGAGCTTCTTTAATAAAAACAGCTTTTTATCAAGATGCTTTCTCTAATGAAATATTAGGAAAATATGTTAAAGAGAACATTCCTTGGTGGATTGCTTGTTCATTATTTGATGTTGTGGCTAAAATGTACCAACAGAAACAATCGGTTACATTAGGCGTTATTTATGCAGATGGAATTGGCGCTAATACTGAAAAAAAAGACCATTGGTGGACCCATGATAAGCGCTATTATGAATATACTTTTGTTAATTTTAATAGAGGCATTGAGTTGTTGTCTTGTTGGTATGAACCAACAGATAAAAAGCAAATTATTAAGCAATTTCGTCAGGATTCATTAGTGAGTAAGCGGTACTTAATACATTTAAGACGTATCGGCACTTTGAATGTTCGTTCTGTAAGAAAATATAAATTTGCTATTTACAATATTCCTTCAACATATATGTTAATGTTTTTGTATAGTTTGATTCCGAGGTGTATTGCTTTGATAGCTGATGAAGCACAAGTGTGCTTGAAGCCGATATATATAAAATTAAAGAAACGTATTATGAGGAGGCGTTTTACATGAAAGTAGTTCTTTTAGCTGGTGGATTTGGAACTCGTATTTCAGAAGAAAGTCAATTTAAACCGAAACCGATGATTGAGATTGGTGGCATGCCTATTTTATGGCATATTATGAAATGTTACAGCAATTATGGATTTAATGAATTTATTATTTGTGCTGGATATAAACAACATTATATAAAAGAATGGTTTGCAGATTATTTCTTACATACTTCGGATATTACTTTTGATTTTACTTCTGGAAATAAAATGATTGTTCATAATCAACATTGTGAACCTTGGAAGGTAACTGTAGTTGATACTGGACTGAATACCATGACTGGAGGACGTATTAAAAGAATTCAATCATATGTTGGTAATCATCCTTTTTTAATGACTTATGGGGATGGCGTTTGTGATGTTAATATTGCAGAACTTGTCCAGTATCATAAATCGCATGGTAAGATTGCTACGCTAACGGCTGTACAACTTGAACAATCTAAAGGGGTACTTAACATTGGAGCTGATAATGCGGTTCAATCTTTTAGAGAAAAATCAGCACGCGATAGTGCTCCTATAAATGCAGGGTTTATGGTTTTAGAACCCAAGATTTTTGATTATCTAGATGGAGATGATTGTATTTTTGAACGTTCACCTTTGGAAAAGCTAGCACAAGAAGGTGAATTAATGAGTTATATGCATAAAGGTTTTTGGCAGTGCATGGATACTAAGCGTGAAAAGGATGAATTAGAAAAATTATGGGAATCAGGCTGCGCACCATGGAAAGTGTGGGATAATTAATGGCAATGTTCGATTATCATTTTTATCAAGGGAAAAAAGTTTTTGTTACAGGGCATACTGGCTTTAAAGGAGCGTGGTTGTGCAAGATATTGACCAATTTAGGCGCTAAAGTGACGGGGTATGCATTACAACCACCAACTGATCCTAATCTTTTTACCATTGCGGGCATAGAAAATGATGTAGATTCTGTTATTGGTGACATTCGGGATATAAAGTCATTGAAAAATGTTTTTGATGCAGCACAGCCGGAAATTGTATTTCATTTGGCTGCTCAACCGATTGTTAGAGATAGTTATAAGGAACCAGCCTATACATATGAAACAAATGTTATGGGAACCGTAAATATTCTTGAATGTGTCCGGCACAATAGTTATGTAAAATCTTTTTTAAATGTTACGACTGATAAAGTATATAAAAATAGAGAATGGGTTTGGGGATATCGGGAAAATGAAGAACTTGATGGATTTGATCCATATTCTAATTCTAAATCATGTAGCGAATTAGTTACACATTCCTATAAAAATAGTTTCTTTGCAGATGGGCATGTAGCGATTTCAACTGCGCGAGCTGGTAATGTTATTGGCGGGGGCGATTTTGCTCATGATCGTATCATTCCTGATTGTGTGAGAGCAGCAATCAGAGGCGAAGATATTATTGTTCGAAATCCATACTCGACAAGACCTTATCAGCATGTTTTAGAGCCGTTATACGCATATTTAATGATTGCAGCTAAGCAGTATGAAAATTTAAGTTATGCAGACTATTATAATGTAGGCCCTGATGACCAAGATTGTTTTGAAACAGGCGCGCTGGTTAATATGTTTGTAAAAAAATGGGGCGGGTCTTTGAAATGGGTAAATCAATCTGATGGTGGTCCTCATGAAGCAAACTTCTTGAAATTGGATTGTTCTAAATTAAAAAATAAATTTGGATGGGCTCCACATTGGAATTTGGAACAAGCGCTTGATAAAGTTGTTGAATGGAGCAAATGTTGGATTCAAAAAGATGATATCCGAGATTGTATGGATAGAGAGATTAGCGAATTTTTTTATGGAGGAAAGTAAATGAGTATGTGGAAAAATGAATTAGAAGCTAGACAAAAAATTAAAGAACTTGTAGTTGCGTATTATCATGATTTCAAAGAAAGTAAATCAGACTTTAAGCCTGGAAATCGTATTAATTATGCTTCTCGTGTTTTTGATGAAAAAGAAATGTGCTCTTTAACAGATGCGATGCTTGATTTTTGGTTAACCACAGGTCGGTTTGCAGAACAATTTGAAAAGAATTTTGCACAGTGGATTGGCGTTAAGTTTGCGCATTTAGTGAATAGTGGATCGTCAGCTAATTTAATCGCTTTTTCAGTATTAACAGCACCAGAATTGGGTGACAGGCAGGTACAACGTGGTGATGAAATTATTACCGTTGCTTGTGGGTTTCCAACTACTGTTACTCCGATAATCCAATATGGGGCGGTTCCGGTTTTTGTTGATGTAACTATTCCACAATATAATATTGATGTTTCGCAGTTAGAAGCGGCTTTATCGCCTAAAACTAAAGCTGTTATGATTGCTCATACATTAGGGAATCCGTTTAATTTAGAAATAGTTAAAAAATTTTGTATAGAACATAAATTGTGGCTTATTGAAGATAATTGTGATGCGTTAGGTAGCCAATATACGATTAATGATGAAACACGTTATACGGGTACATGGGGGGATATTGGCACGAGTAGCTTTTATCCTCCTCATCATATGACAATGGGTGAAGGTGGTTGCGTATATACCAACAATGCTTTATTGAATCGATTAATTTTATCTTATCGTGATTGGGGACGGGATTGTATTTGCCCATCAGGGCAAGATAATTTTTGTGGACATCGTTTTGATGGCCAGTATGGAGAATTACCTAGAGGTTATGACCATAAATATGTTTACAGTCATTTCGGGTATAATTTAAAAGTGACTGACATGCAAGCTGCTGTCGGTTGTGAACAGTTAAAGAAATTCCCTGCTTTTATTGAACGTCGGCGTCATAATTGGAATAGATTATATAATTCGTTAGCGACTATCCAAAATAAAATTATTTTACCTGAACCCGCAAAAAATAGTCGTCCTTCTTGGTTTGGATTTTTAATCACGTTAAAACCTGATTCCGGATTGCAAAGAAATTCTGTTATAAATTATATTGAAGAGCATAATATTCAGACACGTCTTCTGTTTAGTGGCAACTTAATTAAGCATCCTTGCTTTGACCAAATTAGAAATACTAATGCATATCGTGTGGTAGGAAGTTTGAAGAATACAGATTATATTATGAATAATACTTTTTGGGTTGGGGTATATCCAGGAATGAATGATACTATGATTGATTATATGGCGAAAATTATTAAAGAAGCTGTTGCTGAATAAGGAATGAGGGTAAATAAATGGCTATTAAGAGCGTTTCAGAATTAGAACGAGCAGCGTTTCAGATTAGAAAAAATTTATTAAAATTATGTTCTATACAAAAAATACATATTGGGGGGGATTTATCAATTGCTGATGTCATGACTGTATTGTGGCAATATCAGATGAAATATGATCCTAATAATATTAATGATGAGAAGAGGGATCGTTTTGTTCTTTCAAAAGGTCATGCATCGGCTGTAACTAGTTTTAACCAAGCTGCAATTGGATGTTTTTCAGCAGAAGATGTAATTAATGAATATGCTACTGATGAAGGTCGTTTTTCTATGCATTCATGTAATTTAGTGAATCCGTATGTGGAGGTATCTACTGGCAGTTTAGGGCATGGCTTTCCGGTTGCATGTGGAATGGCTGCAGCATTACGATTGAAAGAAAATTATCAAAGTAGAGTATATGTTGTTATGGGCGATGGCGAACAGTCAGAAGGTTCCATTTGGGAAGCTGCTATGAATGCTGTTCATTATCGCTTAGGGAATCTTGTAGCTATTATAGATTTCAATGGGTTAGAGGCAGATGGTACTCTTAAAGAGATTACTGGTTTAGGAAATATTGCCGATAAGTATCATGCATTTGGCTGGAATGTTATTGAGATAAATGGCAATGATATTTCTGAAATAAAGAATGCATTTGATTCATTACCGGATTCAAAATCCGAGATTCCTAGTGTATTGGTATGTCATACAATAAAAGGCAAGGGTGTCCCATTTATGGAAAATCAAGTTCTTTGGCATGCAGGTAAGATAACAGAAGAACAATATAAAGAATGTATTAATATATTGGAAAAAGATTTAGAGGTAAAATTACATTGATAAGAAATGGAGCCGTTTATTTATGAAACAATATGATTTTGGCAAAAAATATTTTTTACGGGATATTATGGGTGCATATATGAGCACTTTAGGTGAAAAAAATAAAAAGGTTGTTATTGTTAATGCCGATTTATCAGGTACTAGCCGGAATAAAGATTTTGTAAAAAATTTTCCTCAACGTTCTTTTAATGTAGGCATTGCTGAGCAAAACATGATTAGTTTTGCAGCTGGGATGGCACATGAAGGTTTTATTCCTTTTGCCTTTTCAATGGCGCCTTTTATTACGATGCGAGCTTGTGAACAGAATCGGAGTGATGTAGCTTATGGAAATTTAGATGTGCGTTTAATTGGATCTTATGCGGGTGTATCTGGTGGTATTTCTGGCGCAACGCATTGGGGGATTGAAGATTGTGCAATCATGAGCTGCATGGGTAATATGAAAGTATTAGAGCCATCTGACCCTGTACAAGCATGTAAAATGTTAGATGCTACATTATCTTGTCATGGACCGATATATATTCGTGTTTCCGTTGAACCAACTATTTCATTATATAATGATGATTATAATTATGAAATAGGGAAAGCATCAATTGTGAAAGATGGTACAGATGGCGCTTTCATTTGTTCAGGCATTACAGTGAAATACGCATTAGAAGCAGCACTTAGTATACAAAAAAGATGCGGAAAAAATATTCGTGTTATCGATATGCATACAATTAAACCGATTGATCGTGATGCTGTGATATCAGCAGCCGAAACAGGGCGGATTATTGTCGCACAGGATCATACCCAAATTGGTGGATTGGGAGCGGTAGTTTCGTCTGTATTGTCGGAAGAAGGATTAAATCCGCGATATAAAAATATTGGAATTCCAGATTATTTTGTACCTATGGCACATGCAACTTATTTATATCATAAATTTGGGTATGATAAGGAAGGGCTTGAAAATGCAATGATAAAATTATTGAGTAATTGAATGAGGTGAAAAATCATGAAGACGATTCTTGTAACTGGCGCAACCAGTTTTATCGGATTGCATTTATTAAAAGCGCTTTTACCTATGTATCGTGTTTTTGCTATTATTCGACCAGATTCACCAAAGAAAAAGTTATTGCCTTTACATGATAACTTAATGGTTCATGAAGTAGCTATGCATGACTATGCTAATTTAAAAGAATTGTTAAAATTAGAAAAGATTGATTGTTTTATTCATTTGGCTTGGAATGGAACTCGTGGGGTAGCTCGTAATGATGAAAAAATCCAAGCTGAAAATTTAAAGTATTCTCAATATGCTTTGGAGAGCGCAGTTGCATTAGAAGTAGATACTTTTGTTAGCGCAGGTTCACAAGCTGAGTATGGCCCATGGCAAAAGAAAGAAAAATTGTCTGAAACTATAATTCCAGATCCTAATACAGCTTATGGAAAGATGAAATTGGAATTTTATAAAATTGCTTGTAGAATTTGTACGATTAAAAAAATTCGATTCCTAGAACCAAGATTTTTTAGTTTATATGGTCCAAGCGATTTTTCAGGAACGATGATTATGTCTATTTTGAATGACATGCTGCAAAATAAGCCTTGCAAATTAACACTGGGAATTCAGGATTGGGATTTTTTATATATTGATGATGCTGTTTTAGGACTCGTGAAATTGTTGCAAGACAAAAAAACTCATGGGATTTATAATTTTGGATCTGGAGAATGTCATCCTTTAAAATTTTATATAGAAAAAATGTATCAAATTACCAAAAGCTCTAGTGTATTGAATTATGGAGCCATTCCTTATCCTTCGACTGGAATGGTCAATGTAAATCCTGATATAGAAAAATTAAAAAGTATTGGCTGGAAACCTGAAGTGACATTTGAAGAAGGCATTAAAAGAATTCTTGATTGTGAATTTTAACGATTTTTTAGGAAAGGAAAGGAAATTCAGTTTTGAATATCCTATGATTTTAAAATGATAAAAAAACATAAACTACCTAATCTTGATGCCCTTGATAAATCAAGATATAGTAAAACGTTATCTCCTGTATTTCCACAATGTAAAAATGCTATTGTGTTTGAATCCAGTGCATTTTTTGTGCCTTATCTTAGCGTTGTATTACAGTCTCTGGTGAACAGTACGATTGATTCACAATTTTATGATATCATTATTTTGACTAAAGAAATTGATGCGTATGATTGTGATTTATTATGCAATATCGTACGAGATAAAAGAAATATTTCATTGCGCTTTTTTGATCCATCATCATATGTAAAGAAGTATATTGCACAGAGTTGTTATAAATATTTAGAAATCAATTACTATCGGTTAGCCCTTCCGTGGATTTTGGGTGAATATGATAGGGCACTTAATTTAGGTGCAGATATTGTTATTGAACGTGATGTAAACCAACTATTAAATTGTTCTATGGATAAAAGTCAATACTTAGCAGGTGTCATGGATTTAGGTTATATAGGAAGATTAACCATGGATATACCTGCAAAGGAACTAGACTTAAAGAATCCTAATGGCTACGTTAATGCTGACGTACTTGTGTTTAATTTGGAAAATATCCGACGTGATTTTTCAATGGATTCAGTCATGAACTTATGGCAAAAATATCCATTTCGTTGTGCGGAGCAGGATGCGTTGAATGTATTATTTGATGGACATATTCGATATGTTCCATTGAATTGGAACCTTTTTCCTAAAAAGATGGCTTCGGTAGAGCATATCGCTCATAATGATGAGGCACATATTAATTTATGGAGAGAAGCGTTAAAACTTCCTTATATTATTCACTTTGCTGCTTATCCTAAGCCTTGGGATTATCCATTAGTTGGATTTGGTGATAGATGGTGGAAAATCGCTAGAGAATCCCCTTATTATGAAGAAATCGTTCGGAGAATGTCAGTAATTGCTGTTCGTAGTGAATTTGGCATAGGCAAGTTATGGGTTCAAAAAATTGGAGATAAGTTATTACCCTGGTTTCCACGAGGCTGTGCTTTTCGCGAATTTTGCAAAAAAGTATATTCGATTTTCTTTACACCACCTAACAAAGAATGGGGAAAAAAGTTTGGCAAGTTGAGGTGAACGTAAATGCATTATGAGAATTTAGACGTTATTGTGTTAACGTATAATCGGGCCGATTATTTAAAAATTGCATTGGAAAGTCTTTGTGAATCTAATGCGACATGGCGTAAGACTATTGTTTTGAACAATGCATCTACTGACAATACAATTGAGGTCGTAGAAAAAATTATTGATAAATACCCTTTACGGACAATTGAAATTATTACGAATGAAAAAAATTTAGGAAATCCAGGGAATTTTAAGAAGTCCCAAGCGATTGCTACTAATGAGTATACGGCTATTTTTCATGATGACGATGCAATACATCCCGAATACATTGATAGGGCTATGTCGTTGATAATGGATGATAAAAATGAAAAGCGGCCTGTTATGGTTTCTGGGGGGGGGTGCGAGGCTTATATAATGTAAATCATGAAAACTGGGATATTTTACCGGATACTTATTTTTATTTTCCCAGTAATTTTAATATGTGGTTGCAATTAATTATAAATCGCCCCACTTTCTGCTGTGCTATATATAATACAAAAATTTATAAGTCAGTTCCTTACTGCCCAGAAAAATATGGAAAATTACATGATGTTGTATTCATGTCTGAAATTGGGATGAATGGTGATTTAATTTTTTTACATGGGGAATGTGTTAGATGGAGGCAGCATGTAAAAAGTGATTTCAATACTCTAAAAACGGGACCGTTCCCCGATGAAATATTAAATATTATTTTGAGATTAAAAGAAATTTATGAAAAAGAATGTTTCAAAAGTAAAAATAATAAAATGTGGCGGAATATAATTTTTAAGACGCTTTTATTTAATTTCTCCTTGTTTTTATACCAGTGGTCAGATTTAAAGCGCTTTTGGAGTTGGGATGAGTTTAAAGAGCAAATGATACGGCAAGGCATATTTAGAAAGAATGACTATATCTTGTTTGATGCATGTATTGATTTACTCTTAAATCCTATTATCCGAAAATTAGCAAATAAATATAGAAGGAAATATTCTAGGAGTTATATATATCGAGTTGGAGATTTAGCTTAGTCATACGATATTGGAAATAAAAAATACATATAACAAATAAAGAAGCTCATATATATTCCTTTGAAGAATCATTATATGAGTTTCTTTTTAATTTTCATTAAAGTGAGATTAAGTCAAAACTGCCTTTTAAACGGGAATGAAAATCTTTATTTTTAGAGGAATTATATAATAAAAGTTCGGACTCGGTTGGGTTAAAATCCATATTATAAGTTGGTCCATCCAGAAGGAGGGAACACTGATTGAGATTTTGTTTACTAAGAAAAACTGTATGATTTTGTAAACACAGTTCTTTTATACTGATTCCAGTTTCACAAGTGATTATAATAATATCTTGTTCAGGGATATGTGCTTTCATTTGTAAGAAGTAATGTTTTACGAACTTGTTATGACCATAAATTATTAGACAATCCAAAGCGGTTGGCGGAATACTTGATAATTCAATGAAATATTTGCTTTTTGGAGAAGATATTTTAAAATATAATTTAAAGCAGTTAAATAGATATTTTAAGCGGTATGGAATTTGATTTGCAAAGGATGTTTGGAGAATGTAGCGCATAGTTATATTCCTAAACAGCTTGGACCGGCAACTGCTAATTTATAATTAGGAGTAAAATCGGTGCTTTTAAAGGATAACGTACCTTCTTTTTTTGTGTTTTTTACATTATGACCGACTATATTTAGTTTGTTTGAGCCCCCATTAGAATCACCTGTATTATCAGAAACGATATAAATGGTAGATATGGGATTGGTTGCTTCAAAAATTTTTTCAGCTTGTTTGGGTTTTCCATGATGAGGAAGTTGAATATATTTAAAATCATTTTTTTGCAAAAGTGATTCTAATGGAGCATATGCAGAATCGCCACAAAGTAAAAATGTTTTTTCTTGAGATATTTTTACTTTGACTTGAATGCTAGTTGCATTTACTGCCGTTTCACCATCTTGAGTATTACCTTCACGCCCATCTAAACGTTTTGCAACAGTATCCAGCATGTAATCCAACTTAGGACCGAGGATTTCCACACTTGGGTCAGTAAAGAGGCTATCTAGATAAATATCTTTAATTGGGCAACCTGATAACTTAGCAATGTTATCATAAGCATCCAATATTTGTTTTTTTACCGAATCTCTAGTTTTTCTGCCATCATCAATTCGAACTAAAGTATTATCGACATGCTTTAACAATAAAGTAGTATAAATAAGAGAAATTTTATCATTCTCTAATAAATAAGGTAGCCCATTAAAATGATCGCTATCATTATGTGAGAGAATAAAGATAGCTTTACTACATCCCCATTGATCCATATGCTGCATAGCCAATTGGGCATGTTCTTTTGACCCGCAATCATAAATGAAGACGTTTCTATCCGTGTTAATTAGAATACAATCTCCGTAGTTTTTGCTCTGGTCAGTATAATTTTTGGTGCCTAATACTACTATTTCCATTGCGTCTCCTTTCCAACTAAACAAATGTTTGCATAATATTTAAATCCAGCATAACATTAATTTGACTATTTGTCAAATAGAAGCTAATATTTACACCATCCTAATATTTATATCTATTAAAAAAATTTGTCTTTGCATTTTGACATATATATAAAGAATTGTTAAACTAAATCAGGGATAAATGTAATCAAAATTTTTAAATATATTGAATGAGGGAAATTTTATGGAAACTATTATCAAAATACTAGGAACCTATGAAATTATAACAAATTTAATACCAGGAATACTCTTTTATCTATTAGCTCCTCCAGAATTCCAATCATTATTGAATGTCAATAATTTTGTTTTTCTTTTGGCTTTTTGCTACTTTGTAGGACTTATCTTAAATCGTATGGGATCTTTGCTTATTTCTCCTATAGCTCAACATGTAGGATTTGTAAAATATGCACCATATGATCAATTTTTGAAAGCTGAAAAAGTTGAACAATCTAAAGATGAGCATAAGTTACAAACTTTGCTAACGGTCAATAATTTTTATCGTACTCTTTGCGCCATGATTATTAGCCTAATTGCCGTTAGAGTATATTATTCGCCATTGACTTGTAATACATTTCTTTTCCAAATTTCCTTAAATAATTGGATATACTGGGGGCTTTTTCTATTATTTCTTTTTTCTTATAAAAAACAGGCAGCTTTTATAAAGAATCGGGTTGAATCAATAAAGGAGGACGATTTTAATGAGCCTTATTAAGTCTATTTCAGTCGGTAATGGCGATATGTTTTATATAAAACATAGTAGTAGTAATTTTACAATTATTGATTGCAATATGGATGATACAAATAAAGAGCAAATTACTGCTGAAATCAAAAATGAATCTTTAAGAAAAGCAATTCATAGATTTATTTCGACTCATCCGGATGAAGACCATATCCATGGTCTTAAATATTTGGATGATGAGATGCCTATTCTTAATTTTTATTGTGTTCAGAATGAAGCGGCCAAAGACGATGAGACCGAGGATTTTAAACGTTATTGTGAATTGCGAGATTCTAAAAAAGCATTTTATTTATTTTGCGGATGTTCCCGATGTTGGATGAATGATAATGATAAAGAAAAAAATTATGGCTCATCGGGAATTAATATTTTATGGCCTATATGCGATGATGAACATTTTAAAACAGAATTGCTTAATGTCAAAAGTGGGAAAAGTCCGAATAATATTTCGCCAATTATTAAATATTCATTACAAGATGGGGTAACTGTTTTATGGTTTGGCGATTTAGAAAATTCTTTTACTGAAAAAATAAAAGATAAAATTAAATTACCAAAGGCCGATATAATATTTGCTCCTCATCATGGTCGAAGTAGTGGCAAATTGCCAAAAGAATGGATGGATAGCATCGATCCTAAAATTGTAGTCATAGGTGAAGCGCCATCCAATCAAATTAATTATTTGGCTGGATATAATACCATAACACAGAATACGGCAGGCAATATTGTTTTTGATTGTCAAACGGCAAATGTTGATATCTATGTTTCCAATGAGCAATATAAAGTAGATTTTCTTGAAAATAAGAAAAAACGTAATGCATATAATGGTACATATATCGGGAGTTTAAGCCTTTAGGTGTATTAAAGGGGGGGAACTTTGTTTCAATAGAGGTCAGTTATATAATCGTGTTTTACAATGTTTACGCTGTTACGATAGTTTCTAAAGCTAGTTTACACAAGGACTGAACTAAGTCTGTTGGATTTTTTTAGTATAATGAACTCATCGTGTAACTCCTTTAAGGTGATATGTTTTAGCAGATTCGTTATACTTCAAATTGCGGTTATGCGATGTTTATTTGTTCAAAAAGTTGTAAACTGCTGATATATTAATTGAACTTGGATTTTTTATTCCTTTTGCTATTAAAACATATTACCAGAATATGAATGATGAATTGACAAAACAGGAAATTCCCTCTTCCTCTTTTTTTTATGATACTGCCTTAAATAATGATGATGATGATTTGTTGCAGCGTGGCCCATTAGCAGAAGATTTTTCTAATAAAATTTATGATAATAAATCGGCGAATAGTATTATTGGGGGTGTGGAAGGACCCTGGGGGATAGGAAAATCATCATTCATTAATCTTTGTGAGAAAAGTCTACAAGAAAATCATCCTGAAGAGGTTATTGTTGGTAGATTTAATGCGCTAAAGTATAGTGGGAAATATAAAGATATTTCCACTCCTCTTTCTGAATTTTTAAGGGAAACTGTCTATGAAGCATTAAAATGTCCGGAATTGGATATATTACTTGCAGAGTATCAGAAACTGGTAAAAGGAATAGGAATTAATGTGTTGGGTATATCTTTAAATGTCAATGTTTTACAGTGGAACGCATCAAAAGTTTTTACATATATTAGCGCAATTCTGAAGAGAACAAATAAAAAATTTATCTTTGTTATTGATGACCTGATCGGCTAAATGAAGAGGAAGTTTACACTCTCCTTTATTCTATCAAGGAAATCTTTAATTTTCCTTTTATAAATTATATTCTTTGCTATGACCTTGATAACCTTTCTAAAGGAATGGAAACAGATAAGATAGCTCAAAAGAATGTTGAATTTTTGGAGAAGTTTGTGCAAGTTAAGGTTTGCCTGTTTGTGCATAAAACAGATTTACTTCACGTTCTTGATGAGAATATTAATGCTTTGGTAACAAATATGAGTCTTGATGTAGAGATGAATAAGAAAGCGCTGACAGGGATAAAAAGAATTTTGCAATCCGATGATGCGCCGGAATATATGGCTTTCCTTGGAGACCTTAGAAAGATTAAGCGGTTTATTAATACTTTAACGGCACTTGATATTCAAAGCGTGGACTTCCCTAACTATGACTTTGATGAGAAGAAATTAACAGAACTTATACTTTTATATATGTATTTTCCTGCTGTTTTCAGAAAGATATACATGAAGGAATCTTGGAGCAGGCTTAATTATTTTACTTCTTATCATGATTATGTACAAAACAAGCCTATGATGGGAAAAGATGTCGTTTCAGAAATGGATAGGCTAAAGAACTTCTTTCCTGGGGCAGAATATCTATTACGAAGCTTGTTTTCTATAGACGAATCAAAGCCTACGGTATCATCAACTTTTACTAGAAATGCTCTTGAAGTGAGATATAAGGAATCACTTTTTTTGTATATGGATTTGATTGTTGATCGGACTAAGAAGTCAGAATATGAACAAACGAATTTTTATATTAATTGTGCTAATAAATATCTTAATGATAAAGAAAGTCTTGATGATGTTTTTAAGAGTCTTAGAAAAGAAGTTTACCATGCAAAGCTTTGGCGTATTTTAGCATATCATGAATTTGTGAATTTAACGAAGAAAGAAATTGCTGAAATTATACAGTATGGCTTAAGTATCAGAATGCGTTACTCATATACCGGAGATGAATTCCATATAGGATTAAGAAATATGATTTTGGGTTATTTCTTGAATTTATTCAGGTATTTGGAGCATAACAGAGACGAACAAAATACTAGAAATTTTATTGTTAATACGATATTTGGGGGTAATGGGATTATTGATGTGATTTCTCAAGAAAGAAGTGGCATTTTAGGAATATATGATTTGTTGCAGTTTAGGCTTCGGCGTTGCTACAGTCGTCATGTGGCCCCGGGCATGGATTTTGATATTTTTGTATATAACAGCACTTTACAACTTTTACGCCACCTCGGAAGTTGATGAAGCTAGTTTA
>ERZ791765.966-NODE-966-length-22678-cov-5.630951_pt1 | contig 22678 bp, 23 predicted proteins | sample MGYA00509949_ERZ791765 | MGnify/ENA primary metagenome ERZ791765 (study PRJEB30046, sample SAMN00791980) | human gut metagenome | study: EMG produced TPA metagenomics assembly of the A metagenome-wide association study of gut microbiota in type 2...
GTTAAGCAAATTAAACAAGCCTACCGTCAGTAATATAAAACCGGCTGAGAGCGTGTCTTTCAGCCGGTTTTTGCATCTGGCACGCAGAAAGAAAAGCGATCAAATTAAGCCAGTAGCGGCCGCGTAACAGGCCACCTGGGTCTTATTCGGTGCATTGATTTTTTTCTGCATGTTTTTCTGATGGAAATTGACCGTATTCTCAGAGATTGACAAAATCATCGCTATCTCTGCTGATGTCTTCCCTTCCGCCGTCCATTTCAGAATTTCTTTTTCGCGCTTGCTGAAATTCATCTCTGGCGTCATCACTATTTCATCATTTAAACGCATTAGAGCCATCAGACTTTCGCGCACCAGTAACTGCATTTTTAATTGCAGTTCATCACTAAGAATGGGTATTTCGCGCGTGCTGCAACGGGAAAAGGACAAAAAGCCCAGCGCCCGATTTGGCAGCATTAAATACTGAGTGACACCGCGGCGTAAACCATGTGCGCGCGCAGCTTCCCATAACGGCTGTGCTTCGCTGAATAAGTCATCATTCCACATTAAATGGCCCTGACTAAAGTTTTCAGGGTTCAGCACAGGATCAATTGCGAGAAAATTTTTTGCCTGATAATAACTAACCCACGACTCAGGGTAATTGGTGTAGAAAGCCACTTTAGGTCGCGTGAATGGTACCGGGTGGCGAACACATAACGAATAGTAATCGTACTCCAGCTGCTGAGCCTGAAGCTCTATTTCATGGTAGACCTCTTCTGCGGCCTCCATCCTCTGAAAACGCAACAGCATCGTGCGAAGCCAGCTGAAAAAATCCGTATCCTGCATAGTAAACCGCAACGCCCCTGAGAGTGAGTATCATTTATAATGATAATTCAAACTATCACATAAATAAGATTTATATATAATTTATATTATTCAGGCAATGAATTACTTTTGCAAGCCATCGCATTCTCTTATGTTATTAATGAGTTATGCTGATTTGTTAAGCAGTTTTATCACGTTTGAAGTGGCGCACCGCCCCGACTGGTGAATCGTCGGGGCTGATTTTTTCTTATTATTGCAGCAGAAACTTCTCCAGGAACTGGCGGGTGCGAGGCTGCTGAGGATCGGCAAATAACGCTTTTGCAGCCCCCTGCTCGACTATCCGCCCCTGGTCCATAAAGATCGCCCGGTCCGCAACATCCCGGGCAAAGCTCATTTCGTGCGTCACAATCACCATTGTGCGCTTTTCCTGCGCCAGCTGGCGGATGGTGTTCAGGACTTCGCCCACCAGCTCTGGATCCAACGCCGACGTTGGCTCGTCAAACAAAATCACCTCAGGACGCATTGCCAGCGCACGCGCAATCGCAACTCGCTGCTGTTGACCGCCAGACAAACGACGTGGATAGCTGGTTTCTTTACCGGCCAGCCCAACTTTCGCTAACAGCTCGCGAGCGCGCGCCGTGGCCTCTTCTTTTGGTTCGCCTTTGACGATCACCGGACCTTCAATAATGTTTTCCAGCACCGTACGATGCGGAAACAAATTAAAGTTCTGGAAGACAAACCCGACGTGTTGACGCAACTGGCGAATCAGCGATTTTTGCTGACTTAATGAACGTGCAGTATCAATAGTGATATCGCCAACGGTGATGGTTCCCGCTTCCGGTTGTTCCAGCAGATTTATGCTGCGTAGCAACGTGGTTTTGCCGGAACCACTCGGACCGATAATTGCCACTACTTCGCCAGGCTTCACCTCAAGGTCGATACCGTGCAGCACCGTCTGACCGTGGAATTTTTTCACCAGGTTCTTAACTTCAATGGCACTCATTTTGGTTCTCTCTCCTGGCGATTAAGTTGATTCTCAAAATGGTTCTGCAACGTCGATAACACTGTCGCCATGATCCAGTAGATGAGCGAAGCCGCCAGGTACATGGTGAACACCTCCAGCGTGCGTGAGGTAATCAACTGCGCCTGACGGAACAGCTCCGGCACCTGGATTGTCGCGGCCAGCGACGTATCTTTTACCAGGCTGATAAAGCTGTTCGACAGCGGCGGCAACGCCACCCGCGCCGCCTGTGGCAAAATCGCGCGACGCATGGTCTGCCATGGCGTCATACCAATACTGGCTGCAGCTTCCCACTGACCTTTATCAATAGAAGAAATGGCGGCGCGCAGCGTTTCGGCAGCATAGGCGGCAGTGTTGAGCGACAGACCAATCATTGCTGACGGAATGGGATCTAGTTCGATGCCAAACTGCGGCAGGCCGTAATAGATCATAAACAGTTGTGCGATGAGCGGCGTACCACGAAAAATAGAGATATAAAAACGCGCCAGCCAGCGCACGGGCCAGATTGGCGAAAGGCGCATCAGCGCGAGAATAAACCCGAGCAGTAAGCCAAAAAACATGCCGCCGATACTGAGTTGCAGCGTATACCCAGCCCCTTTCAGCAGGAACGGCAAGGAATCAATAACCAGTTGTATACTTTCTTGCATGAGCGTTTCCGGAGCTAAACGTGGGGATGATAGGCGAACAGCGCAGGCGCGCCGCCGGTATGAATAAACAGAATCGGCCCTTCATCTTTGAAGCGTTTCTGACTGATACCGTCAATCAGCCCCGCCATCGCTTTTCCGGTATACACAGGATCAAGCAGAATGCCTTCCAGCCGCGCCAGCAATTTCACTGCTTCCATGCCTTCGTCGTTCGGCACGCCGTAGCCAGGTGCAAAATAGTCATCCCAGAGTAAAATTTCCGCTGATGCGGTCAGCTCCAGTTCTTTCGCAATCGCCTGTTGGAGGTTAACCACTTTCGGCAATTGATCGGCAACGGAACGCGACACGGTCACGCCAATCAGCTCGCTTTCAGGCATCAGGTGTTCCAGCCCAACAGCCAGTCCGGCGTGAGTTCCGGCACTGCCCGATGCGACCACCACCGACGAAATATTAACCGCCCCTTCACACTGTTGCGCGATTTCCAGCGCACTCTCCACATAACCCAGCGCGCCCAAAACATTAGAACCGCCAACCGGAATGACATACGGGCGAAAGCCTTGTGCTTCGACTCGCGTCGCCAGCTCTTCCAGTTGGGCATTGGGATCGGTCAGTGCGTCGCACATTTCAATCTGGGTATTGAACAGATCCAGCAACAAACGATTGCCGTTGGTTAAATAGTTTTCTGCGGTTGTGCCAATAGGATTTTCCAGCAGCGCCACGCAGTGCAGACCGAGTTTCGCAGCGACTGCGGCAGTCTGGCGCACATGGTTAGACTGGATCGCCCCGGCAGTAATCAGCGTATCGGCACCTTCACGCAGAGCATCTGCCGCGAGAAATTCCAGCTTACGTAATTTATTGCCGCCCATTGCCATGGGTGTGACGTCATCCCGTTTGATGAAAATTTCCCGTCCAAGATAATCAGAAAAGCGCGGCAGATATTCGAGCGGCGTTGGCGCGCCGATAAACTCCAGCCGTGGAAAACGGGTTAAATTATGCAGTGGCATAACAGCCTCCGATGTGTGTTGTTGTGATTTTCTTATTATGCACGCTGAAAACACGTAAATAAAAAAGGCGCTAGTGAAAGCGCCCTTTTTTGTCATTATGCTGATTATTTGGTCACATCAGCACCAAACCATTTTTCGGAAAGGGCTTGCAGAGTGCCGTCTTTTTGCATTTCCGCAATTGCATCATTCACCGCCTTCAGCAGGTCTTCATTTCCTTTACGCAGCGCCACACCAGACTCCTGACGGGAGAATGCTTCACCGGTTACTGCCAGCGTATCGTTGGTTTTCTTCACCAGATCCAGCGCCGCCAGACGGTCAACGAGGATCGCATCGATACGGCCTACGCGCAGATCCTGATATTTGGTCGGGTCATCATCATAGGTACGCACATCGACGCCCTGAACATTCTGACGCAGCCACTCTTCATAGTTGGTGCCCAGACCGACACCCACTTTTTTGCCTTTCAGATCAGCAGCTGTTTTAATGGTGCCTTCGTTACCTTTTTTCACCAGCGCCTGAATACCGGAAATGGTGTACGGGGTAGAGAAATCGTATTTTTTCTTGCGCTCGTCAGAAATGGTGACCTGATTAATCACCACATCAATGCGTTTAGAGTCCAGCGACGCCAGCATACCGTCCCATTTGGTCGGTTTTAGTGACGCCTCAACGCCAAGATGTTTTGCCAGCTGTTGGGCAAATTCCACTTCAAAACCGGTTAATTTGCCGCCATCCCCCTGAAAACTGAACGGCGGATAAGTTCCTTCCAGCCCTACCAGCAGCGTGCCGCGCTCTTTGACTTTATTAAGCAGACCTTCATCTGCAAAACTTTTAACGCTCATACCCGCAACCAGCGCCACGGCCATCACACCCATCAATGCCTGACGTCCCAGATGTGCTAATTTCATATTCACCCCGAATGTTGTTATGTCTGTTTGCAGTGTAGAGCCATTGTTTGTAAACACAAAAACAACTCCGCTACATCTTATTCTTATTTAATATATATCAGAAGCAGGCAGGCTGGAGGATTTCTGCACAAGTCCGGTACACGTTTGACGCTGATAGTGTTGATACTTCCGTAACGCGATGCGGTAATTGTTGGTGCTGGTGGAGGGCAGCCACGGGGCGAGGATTTCATCAAGGAAACCGTCCTGCAGCTGATCGAAGGAAATATTTTGCTCGTGTAGATGATTCCCCAAACGGCGCAGACGAACGACATATTCACGCACCGTACCAGGGCTCATTTCAGTTTGCTCAAAAAGAAATTGCTTAAAGCCGATAATATCGAAAAAATCACTCTGCGTTTTGCAATGTAAATCACCGCAAAATCGGCACAATGCCGCCCATGATTGTTGTTCCACTTGCCAGCCGTTTTCATCAAGCAGCGTGTCCAGGCGGGAAATCTCGATTTTATTCACTATCTTGCCGTCGCGAACGAGGGTAATGCGATCGAGTAATTTACGGCAATGCGCGCAATGGGTCTGGCTGTGTTTAAAGTCTTTAAGATAGCGGCTTAATGGCCGTCTTTTCAGGTGCTGCACCATCATTAAGAACTCCTGGTAGTCAAAATTAAAGTGCGGCATTTACTGACGTTATAACTTACCCAGTTTAGTGCGTAACCGTTTAATGGCCTGACTGTGTAACTGACTGACCCGCGATTCCCCGACCTCCAGCACCGCGCCAATCTCTTTGAGATTCAGCTCTTCCTGGTAATAGAGGGTTAATACCAGTTTTTCGCGCTCCGGCAACGTTTCGATAGCTTCCATCACCCGCTGGCGCAGATTACTGTCCAGCAGTTGTTGTAGCGGGTTTTCTCGCTGATGATCATCAGTAACCAGTTCAATGCTATCGCCATGCTCTTCGCGCCACTCATCGTAGGAGAAGAGCTGGCTGTTATTGGTGTCGAGCAGCATTTGACGATAATCGGCAATATCGATCCCTAAACGTTCCGCAACCTCAGTTTCCGTGGCGTTGCGGCCAAGTTCCTGCTCCAGTTGCCCTATTGCCTGTGCCACTTCACGCGCGTTGCGTCGCACGCTGCGCGGCACCCAGTCACGGCTGCGAAGTTCATCCAGCATAGCGCCACGGATACGCTGCACTGCGTAAGTTGTAAATGCCGTTCCTTGTAGGGCGTCATAGCGTTCGACGGCATTGAGTAACCCAATGCCGCCCGCCTGTAGCAGATCGTCAAGTTCCACGCTCGCGGGCAGTCGAACCTGCAGGCGCAATGCTTCGTGACGCACCAGCGGGACATAACGCTGCCACAGCGAGTGTTTATCCATTACACCTTCAGCGGTATAGAGTGAATTCACGATAAACAGCCCTGCGTTATATGAGTTATCGGCATGATTATCCGTTTCTGCAGGGTTTTTAATCGGACGATTAGTGGGTGAAATGAGGGGTTATTTGGGGGTTACGCAAAAAGCCAATTGTAAAAAACCCCGCCGGAGCGGGGTTTGAGAGGCATTCAGGCGATTAACCCTGCAGCAGAGACAGAACCTGCTGCGGTACCTGGTTGGCTTTTGCCAGCACGGAGTTGCCTGCCTGCTGGATGATCTGCGCTTTCGACATATTGGACACTTCGGTCGCATAGTCGGCGTCCTGAATACGGGACTGCGCTTCGGACAGGTTGGTAGTGGTGTTGTTCAGGTTGGTGACTGCGGAATCCAGACGGTTTTGAACGGCACCGAGGGAGGAGCGGAATTTGTCGATCTGGCTGATAGCGTCGTCAAGAGCTGCCAGCGGATCTGATGTTGATTCTGCTTTGCTAGTCGTATCCGTTGTTAACTTACCATCGGAACCTTTGTAGACCAGTTTACCGGCAGCCGCATCCTCAGTAGTTGTGATACTTCCATCAGCTTGTGCATAGTAAGTTGGCGGAGTATCACTGAGAACCCCATTGCTCATATAAGCGGTGTCTGCAGCAGCAGAACCTGTTGTTACGCTATAAGTCTTAGCACCTACAGTGGCAGTATAAGTGTCATTTTTTACTGCATTTGCAAATGTATTGGCATCAATGGACATTGATGCACCATCAAACGTTGTACCGTCACTGGTGAATGTTCCTTTATCAGTTTGGATGGTCGCGGCTTTAGCACCAGTAGCAGTAGCAAGTTTAGCCAAAGTAGCTTGTGTATCACCACCAGCATTATTTTTAGTTAAGTTACCGGTAGCATCCATATAAAGTACTGCGCCATCATCAGCAGCAGTTAAATTACCGGATTTATCGATGTTTACATCTTGATCTTTGCCACCAATTGTAACTGTAGCTTTAGTCGTATCTCCGGCCTGAGGATTGAGGAAAGCAGCCAGATTAGCGCTGGAAATATCATCAGAAGCGGCGGAATATGAATTAGTGTCTTTATTGTAGGTATAGGTTACAGCAGCGGCTGGTGTACCAAAACCAACATCGGCGCTAGTTGTAACTTTATTTCCATCTGTGCCAGCAACAGCATTTAGAATATCTACGCTACTTGCTACAGCCGATTTGTCAGTATATTGAGTTACACCAACAGTTCCCCCTGGTGCCGCCGCAGCTGTGAATCCAGACATATCTTTCAGGGTTGCTGCCGTATTAGCCGTTTCCCCCTTGCCGTTCACATTAAACCCATTCAGCCCCAGCGTATCAGAGTCAATTTTCTTCAGATCAATAGTAATCGTTTCGCCATCGTTCGCGCCGACCTGAATTTTCATCGAGCCATCTTTTGACAGTACGTTCACGCCGTTGAACTGGGTCTGGCCGGATACGCGGTCAATTTCATCAAGACGGGATTTGATTTCGTCCTGAATGGAGTCCAGGTCAGAGGTGGAGTTAGTTCCGGTCGTCGCCTGAACCGTCAGTTCACGAATACGCTGTAAGTTGTTGTTGATTTCGGACAGCGCGCCTTCGGTGGTCTGTGCAACAGAAATACCGTCGTTGGCGTTACGTGCAGCCTGAGTCAGGCCTTTAATATTAGAAGTAAAACGGTTAGCAATCGCCTGACCTGCGGCGTCATCCTTCGCGCTGTTAATACGCAAGCCAGAAGACAGACGCTCGATAGAACTCGACAGCGCAGACTGGTTCTTGTTGATATTATTTTGAGTGATCAGCGAGAGGCTGTTGGTATTAATGACTTGTGCCATGATTCGTTATCCTATATTGCAAGTCGTTGATTACGTATTGGGTTTCCACCCGTCGGCTCAATCGCCGTCAACCCTGTTATCGTCTGTCGTAAAACAACCTTTAGAATTTTTTTCACAAACAGCCATTTTTTGTTAGTCGCCGAAATACTCTTTTCTCTGCCCCTTATTCCCGCTATTAAAAAAAACAATTAAACGTAAACTTTGCGCAATTCAGGCCGATAACCCCGGTATTCGTTTTACGTGTCGAAAGATAAAAGGAAATCGCATGGCAAGTATTTCATCGCTGGGAGTCGGGTCAGGCCTGGATTTAAGTTCAATCCTTGATAGCCTCACCGCCGCGCAAAAAGCGACGCTAACCCCTATTTCAAATCAGCAATCGTCGTTTACCGCTAAACTTAGCGCCTACGGTACGCTGAAAAGCGCGCTGACGACTTTCCAGACCGCCAATACTGCATTGTCTAAAGCCGATCTTTTTTCCGCCACCAGCACCACCAGCAGCACCACCGCGTTCAGTGCCACCACCGCGGGTAACGCCATCGCCGGGAAATACACCATCAGCGTCACCCATCTGGCGCAGGCGCAAACCCTGACCACGCGCACCACCAGAGATGATACGAAAACGGCGATCGCCACCAGCGACAGCAAACTCACCCTTCAACAAGGCGGCGACAAAGAGCCGATCACCATTGATATCAGCGCGGCTAACTCGTCGTTAAGCGGGATCCGTGATGCCATCAACAACGCAAAAGCGGGCGTAAGTGCGAGCATCATTAACGTGGGTAACGGTGAATATCGTCTGTCAGTCACATCAAATGACACCGGCCTTGATAATGCGATGACACTCTCGGTCAGCGGTAATGATGCGCTACAAAGTTTTATGGGCTATGACGCCAGTGCCAGTAGCAACGGTATGGAGGTCTCGGTCGCCGCCCAGAATGCGCAGCTGACGGTCAACAACGTCGCCATTGAGAACAGCAGCAACACCATCAGCGACGCGCTGGAAAACATCACCCTGAACCTGAACGATGTCACCACGGGCAACCAGACGCTAACCATCACTCAGGACACCTCCAAAGCGCAAACGGCGATTAAAGACTGGGTGAATGCCTATAACTCGCTAATAGATACCTTCAGCAGCCTGACCAAATACACCGCCGTAGATGCGGGAGCTGATAGCCAGAGTTCAAGCAATGGCGCACTGCTCGGCGACTCCACGCTGCGGACGATTCAGACGCAGTTGAAATCGATGCTGAGTAATACCGTCAGTTCTTCCAACTATAAAACGCTGGCGCAGATTGGTATCACGACCGATCCCAGCGATGGCAAACTGGAACTGGATGCCGACAAACTCACCGCTGCATTGAAAAAAGATGCCAGCGGCGTAGGTGCATTGATTGTTGGCGATGGTAAAAAAACCGGCATCACAACCACCATCGGCAGCAACCTGACCAGTTGGCTTTCGACAACAGGCATTATTAAAGCCGCTACCGATGGCGTTAGTAAGACCCTGAATAAGTTAACTAAAGACTACAACGCCGCCAGCGATCGCATTGATGCGCAGGTCGCGCGCTACAAAGAACAATTTACCCAACTGGACGTTTTAATGACCTCGTTAAACAGCACCAGCAGCTACTTAACGCAGCAGTTCGAAAACAACAGTAATTCCAAGTAATCAATATTCATCGGGAGACAGGTCATGTACACGGCAAAAGGCACCCAGGCCTATGCACAAATTGGCGTCGAAAGCGCCGTAATGAGCGCCAGCCAGCAGCAGCTGGTCACCATGCTATTTGATGGAGTGCTGAGCGCACTGGTTAGAGCGCGCCTGTTTATGCAGGACAACAATCAGCAAGGCAAAGGCGTCTCTTTGTCAAAAGCGATCAACATTATTGAGAACGGACTGCGGGTGAGTCTTGATGAAGAGAGCAAAGACGAATTAACCCAAAACTTGATTGCTCTTTATAGCTATATGGTCAGGCGTTTGCTGCAAGCCAATTTACGCAACGATGTCTCCGCAGTCGAAGAAGTGGAAGCATTAATGCGCAATATTGCCGATGCCTGGAAAGAGTCGTTACTCTCCCCTTCTTTGATTCAGGACCCAGTCTGATGAACCACGCACCGCATTTGTATTTCGCCTGGCAACAACTCGTCGAAAAAAGCCAGCTCATGTTACGCCTGGCAACGGAAGAACAGTGGGACGAACTCATCGCCAGCGAAATGGCGTATGTGAATGCGGTGCAGGAGATTGCACACCTGACTGAAGAGGTTGAGCCGTCCACCACGATGCAGGAGCAACTCCGCCCGATGCTGCGCCTGATTCTCGATAACGAAAGCAAGGTGAAGCAGTTATTACAGATTCGGATGGATGAACTGGCGAAACTGGTCGGTCAGTCATCGATGCAAAAATCGGTGTTAAGTGCCTATGGCGATCAGGGCGGCTTTGTGCTGGCTCCGCAGGATAACCTCTTTTGAATCTTAACGAGCCGATGGCTCGCGAATAATCCGATTACGGCTACGCTTCTAATGTTCCCCTTGAATGGAGTCGAAGAATGCGTAATCCCACGCTGTTACAATGTTTTCACTGGTATTACCCGGAAGGCGGTAAGCTCTGGCCTGAACTGGCCGAGCGCGCCGACGGTTATAATGATATTGGTATCAATATGGTCTGGTTGCCGCCCGCCTATAAAGGCGCATCGGGCGGGTATTCGGTCGGCTACGACTCCTATGATTTATTTGATTTAGGTGAGTTTGATCAGAAAGGCAGCATCCCTACTAAATATGGCGATAAAGCACAACTGCTGGCCGCCATTGACGCTCTGAAACGTAATGACATTGCGGTGCTGTTGGACGTGGTAGTCAACCACAAAATGGGCGCGGATGAAAAAGAAGCTATTCGCGTGCAGCGTGTAAATGCTGACGACCGTACGCAAATTGATGAAGAAATCATTGAGTGCGAAGGCTGGACGCGTTACACCTTCCCCGTCCGTGCCGGGCAATACTCGCAGTTTATCTGGGATTTCAAATGTTTTAGCGGTATCGACCATATCGAAAACCCTGATGAAGATGGCATTTTTAAAATTGTTAACGACTACACCGGCGAAGGCTGGAACGATCAGGTTGATGATGAACTCGGTAATTTCGATTACCTGATGGGCGAGAATATCGATTTTCGCAATCATGCCGTGACGGAAGAGATTAAATACTGGGCGCGCTGGGTAATGGAACAAACACAATGCGACGGTTTTCGTCTTGATGCGGTCAAACATATTCCAGCCTGGTTTTATAAAGAGTGGATCGAACACGTACAGGAAGTTGCGCCAAAGCCGCTGTTTATTGTGGCGGAATACTGGTCGCATGAAGTTGATAAGCTGCAAACGTATATTGATCAGGTGGAAGGCAAAACCATGCTGTTCGATGCGCCGCTGCAGATGAAATTCCATGAAGCATCGCGCATGGGACGCGACTACGACATGACGCAGATTTTCACTGGGACGCTGGTGGAAGCCGATCCTTTCCACGCCGTAACACTCGTTGCCAACCACGACACCCAACCGTTGCAAGCCCTCGAAGCACCGGTCGAACCGTGGTTTAAACCGCTGGCGTATGCTCTAATTTTGTTGCGGGAAAATGGCGTTCCTTCGGTATTCTATCCGGACCTCTACGGTGCGCATTACGAAGATGTCGGTGGTGACGGGCAAACCTATCCGATAGATATGCCAATAATCGAACAGCTTGATGAGTTAATTCTCGCCCGTCAGCGTTTCGCCCACGGTGTACAGACGTTATTTTTCGACCATCCGAACTGCATTGCCTTTAGCCGCAGTGGCACCGACGAATATCCCGGCTGCGTGGTGGTCATGTCGAACGGGGATGATGGCGAAAAAACCATTCATCTGGGAGAGAATTACGGCAATAAAACCTGGCGTGATTTTCTGGGGAATCGGCAAGAGAGCGTAGTGACCGACGAAAACGGCGAAGCGACCTTCTTTTGCAACGGCGGCAGCGTCAGCGTGTGGGTTATCGAAGAGGTGATTTAAATACATCCCCGGCGGCAAGCCGGGGAGATTTCATTACGGCAGTGGCGTCGGTAACGGCGCTTTATCCAGCGCGGCGGCACACTCTGCGGTCGGGCGATCCACACGCTCCATCGTCATACCATCGTACTCAATGGTGTTACCGTCACGCTCAACCTCGTACAGCTCCCGTTTCACGGTAACGTTAGTGAGATCATCAGACATCAATGTCAACTTACCCGGCACGGCAATCACCCGCTGCCACTGACGGCAATCCAGGGTATCGCCCTCTTTAGTGACAATCAGGCTGCCTATCGCTTCCGGACTGACCAGCGCACGTTGCGGCCCTTTGGTCTGCCAGTAGCCCGCCAGCCAGTCCGGCGCGGGGGTTTTCACGACATTGTTATAGTTTTCGACTTCGGCACAGCCCGCCAGCAACATGAGCGCGCCTGCAATTGCGAGTTTTTTCATCATTCGTCCTGCATGAGAAGAAAAGAGGATTGTGGCATTAAAGCCCTGATGTCGCCAGCCTTTCCAGGTTCAGAGAGAAATTTGATCTAACTATTATTTTTGTGAATTATTACCCTGAAAATAAATTTGCTTGATGTATGATTCGCGACTCCTGTTTCAAACCTTCTGAGTTCAGAGGCTACATTCATGTCATGGCAGCAATTCAAACACGCCTGGTTGATTAAATTCTGGGCGCCCATCCCTGCGGTCATCGCGGCGGGTATTCTCTCCACTTACTATTTTGGCATCACTGGCACCTTTTGGGCTGTCACGGGTGAATTTACCCGTTGGGGCGGTCAGCTCCTGCAGCTGTTCGGCGTCCATGCTGAAGAGTGGGGTTATTTTAAAATTATCCATCTGGAAGGATCGCCATTAACCCGCATCGACGGGATGATGATCCTCGGTATGTTTGGCGGCTGCTTTGCTGCAGCGCTGTGGGCCAACAATGTCAAACTACGCATGCCACGCAGCCGTATCCGCATTATGCAAGCCATTATTGGCGGCATTATCGCTGGTTTTGGCGCGCGTCTGGCAATGGGCTGTAACCTGGCGGCGTTCTTTACCGGCATTCCTCAGTTCTCGCTGCATGCCTGGTTCTTTGCCATCGCCACTGCCATTGGTTCATGGTTTGGCGCGCGCTTTACCCTGCTGCCCATCTTCCGTATTCCCGTGAAAATGCAGAAAGTTTCTGCCGCCTCACCGCTGACGCAAAAACCGGATCAGGCGCGGCGTCGTTTTCGTCTCGGGATACTGGTCTTTTTCGGCATGCTGGGCTGGGCGCTGCTCACGGCGATGAACCAACCAAAACTGGGGCTGGCAATGCTGTTTGGCGTCGGCTTTGGTTTACTGATTGAACGTGCGCAAATCTGCTTTACTTCGGCGTTCCGCGATATGTGGATCACCGGACGTACCCATATGGCGAAAGCAATCATTATCGGTATGGCGGTGAGTGCCATCGGGATCTTCAGTTACGTACAGTTAGGTGTTGAACCTAAAATCATGTGGGCGGGACCAAACGCGGTAATTGGTGGTTTACTGTTTGGTTTTGGCATCGTGCTGGCAGGCGGCTGCGAAACCGGCTGGATGTACCGCGCGGTAGAAGGCCAGGTGCACTACTGGTGGGTTGGTCTGGGCAATGTGATCGGCTCAACGATTCTGGCGTATTACTGGGATGATTTCGCTCCGGCGCTGGCCACCGACTGGGACAAAATCAACCTGCTGAAAACCTTTGGTCCGATGGGTGGCCTGCTGGTGACATATTTGCTGCTGTTTGCTGCGCTGATGTTGATTATCGGCTGGGAAAAACGCTTCTTCCGCCGTGCGGCACCGCAGACTGCTAAGGAGATCGCATGAAAAATATCGTTCCTGATTACCGCCTTGATATGGTGGGTGAACCCTGCCCTTATCCGGCAGTCGCAACCCTTGAGGCGATGCCGCAATTAAAAAAAGGTGAGATCCTGGAAGTGGTGAGCGACTGTCCGCAGTCGATCAATAATATTCCACTAGATGCGCGTAATCACGGCTATACGGTGCTGGATATTCAGCAAGACGGGCCGACCATTCGTTATTTAATTCAGAAATAATCCCTCATTCCCGCTGTGGCCCACAGCGGGAACATCGTTGCCTCTGACACATAGATTTTACCCGCCCCCTCTCCTATTCTTTTCAGTATGATCTCAGGAGGTTGCTATGTGTGGACGCTTTGCCCAATCCCAAACGCGTGAAGATTACCTTGCGCTTCTCGCGGAAGATATTGAACGCGATATTCCCTACGATACAGAACCCATTGGCAGATACAACGTCGCGCCGGGAACCAAAGTCCTTCTGCTCAGTGAACGTGATGAACACCTTCATTTGGATCCGGTTTTCTGGGGATATGCTCCCGGATGGTGGGATAAACCGCCGCTGATTAACGCCCGTGTAGAAACTGCCGCAACCAGTCGCATGTTTAAACCGCTCTGGCAACATGGTCGGGCAATCTGTTTTGCCGATGGCTGGTTTGAGTGGAAAAAAGAAGGCGACAAAAAGCAGCCTTATTTTATCTATCGTGCTGATGGACAACCTGTTTTTATGGCCGCGATAGGTAGCACACCGTTCGAGCGCGGTGACGAAGCCGAAGGATTTTTGATTGTCACTGCAGCAGCAGACCAGGGTCTGGTAGATATTCATGACCGCCGCCCACTGGTACTGTCGCCAGAAGCTGCGCGGGAATGGATGCGGCAAGATATTGGCGGTAAAGAAGCCTCAGAAATCGCTACCAGTGGCTGTGTGCCAGCAAACCAGTTCACCTGGCACCCGGTATCGCGCGCGGTGGGTAATGTTAAAAACCAGGGCGCGGAGTTAATTCAACCTATCTGATAAGCCTGGAGATTATTGATCAACAATACTGCGTCATAAGAAATCTCTATTAGACAAAGATTTCAGTACCTGTTGGCATATTGCAAAAATAACACCAATACGGAATCGTCATGTTCACGATTAAAACAGATGATCTCACCCATCCAGCAGTGCAAGCATTAGTGGCTTACCATATTTCCGGCATGCTGCAGCAGTCTCCCCCCGAAAGCAGTCATGCTTTAGATGTGCAAAAATTACGTAACCCGAAAGTGACATTCTGGTCAGTATGGGAAGGCGAACAACTCGCAGGAATTGGTGCGCTGAAGTTGCTGGATGATAAACATGGCGAACTGAAATCAATGCGTACCGCGCCAAATTATTTACGTCGAGGTGTCGCCAGTCTGATTTTACGCCACATTTTGCAGGTCGCCCATGACAGATGCCTTCATCGCCTGAGCTTAGAAACGGGTACACAGGCTGGATTTACGGCCTGCCATCAACTTTATTTGAATCATGGTTTCGTTGATTGCGAACCGTTTGCTGATTATCAACTTGATCCACACAGTCGATTTTTGTCATTGACGCTATGCGAAAATAATGAATTGCCATGAGCCAGACGCAGCACATTCTTGCATTCGACGTGCTGCGCCTTTATTCATCACCAGCCGCATATGTCTTGTCCTTAGACGCTCCTTCCACATGCGCCACAAGAAACCTCTATTCCAGTGACACAATTGCGCCTAACTATTTAATTCTTACCATCTATTACGCCCCTTTTGACTATGTCAGAATATTTATCATAATCAGCGGAATTCGTAACAATATATTTTCGCTGCGATATTTCATAGGTAATGTCTGTCAAAGTCCACGGCATTAAAAACTCCTCTTTAATAGGATAACATTCTATAAAAAGTAATTTTAAATTGCTATGTATCGCAGGGACAACCTCAATATTATACTCCATACGTGCTGTCTCCAGATGATTTGGGAAGTATTGAATTTTTTTATCTTATTATCACCACAATTAAACAGATTAGTAGTCTCAGGCATTGCTGGTATTTACCATATTTTATTGCGATAAATAAAAATTTTCATAGCCTTTGACGGAGATGAGTCAACACGCGATATCAGATTATTATCTACGGAGACCTGGGTAATTCCATCGGATACTTTTGGAAATACCATATAATTATTAAAATCGAGTTCTAATTCTTTGCAGAATTTGGGAATTTGTATTGTGGCAAGGCCATTATGACGAAGAGAAAGCACCTCAATCCAGTCTGGAAGAGGTGGCAAAGACCCCAAGTGAAGATCTGTTAAGTCAAGTTTACTATTGTGGAGTTCAACACATTTAAACAATCTCACCAATGCTATATCCACATTTTCTTTGAAGTCATTCGATGCGCCTTCTTTGACTGAATTAGCCCAGTCACTGAAACCTTTGCAAAGTCTGGCATCTGTAATTTTCGTTAACTTGTCTAGAAACTCTGCAATATTAGTCGATATAAACTCTAATGTATGCCGAATGGGTGGATTACCAGCTCCCTGACTTTTTTCTATCATGATAAAACCTGTCTTATCATAAATCGAGAAACCTTGAAACCAGAGACTATAATCACCCCATTCGAAATATTCTGAGTGCAATAACTTAAATTCTGACAGCATATTAAATAATTTGCTGTCTTCACTAATTGGTGTAAACTTACCATTTCCAAGACAACTGACTAACTCACTTGATAATTCATTTATGATTGCATCATCAGATACTAACTCGTGTTGTTTTATCGTAGATTCAGTATTAGATGTGACTTTATTTAATTGAACCGGCTGAGTTTTTAACGAAAGATCATTTAATGGAAACATTTACACTCCTGTTTAATAAATTATATTGCCCAGGGAGCATTCTAAAACATAATAAAATTACCACTATCAAAAATCGCTCATTTTTATAACGCAGTATATTAATAAAAATAAGAACAAAGATTAAATTATCCAAACGTTACTGTTGCGTCTGTGGTCGTAACAACATCCGACGTGGTGATGTGTCAAATGAGACACTCTGATGAACAGAGGGTTTATCGCGTTTACAGATCGTGGATGGCAGAAAACTTTCAGGATCAGGTATCCATTTCAAACCAGAAAACGAGTGAGTTTGCCCCATCCATGCCCCACGCGGTGAGATCGGATGTAATCAACAACAGGTTACACAACCTACACCTGCATGCTCATCACTTCCTGATACGCCGCCACCAGCTTATTACGTACCTGAATCCCCATTTGCATTGAAACTGAGGCTTTTTGCATATCGGTCATCACATCGTTTAACGCCACGCCGGGTTCACCGAGGGTGAATTTTTCTGCCTGCGTGCGGGCAGCTGTTTGTGTATCGCTTATGCGATCGAGCGCGGCGTGCAGCTGCCCGGCAAAACTAATGGTCGGTTGCGGCAGTGATTCCAGCGCACGCGCACTCATCGCCGTGGTCTGTAACTGGCTGATAACACCTTCAATCCCCTGTATCGCTGACATTTTCATCTCCTGGATAATTTCTGGTAGCAAAGCCTACCAGTAAGTCAATAAGACAAAGGCGCTAAATAGCAACAAAAAAACGGGTTTATTGGCGGATAGAAAAAAACGAAAGCACAAATAATGGGAGCGTCAATTTTTCGAGTTTGCTGACCCGGGAGTGAGTCTTGTTCCACTTTGCCAATAACGCCGTCCATAATCAGCCACGAGGTGCGCGATGAATGCGACTGCAGCCCAGACAAAATCTCTTGAGTGGCTTAATCGCCTGCGTGCGAATCCGAAAATTCCATTGATTGTTGCCGGTTCCGCGGCAGTGGCGGTCATGGTCGCACTGATCCTGTGGGCGAAAGCCCCCGACTACCGCACATTATTCAGCAATCTTTCCGATCAGGATGGTGGCGCAATTGTCAGCCAACTGACACAAATGAATATTCCTTACCGCTTCAGCGAAGCCAGCGGCGCTATTGAAGTTCCGGCAGATAAAGTTCACGAACTGCGTCTGCGCCTGGCACAACAAGGTTTGCCCAAAGGCGGCGCGGTCGGTTTCGAACTGCTCGATCAGGAAAAGTTTGGTATCAGCCAGTTCAGCGAACAGGTGAATTATCAGCGGGCGCTGGAAGGCGAGCTTTCTCGTACCATCGAAACTATCGGCCCGGTAAAAGGGGCGCGCGTACATCTGGCAATGCCGAAACCGTCTTTATTCGTCCGTGAACAAAAATCCCCTTCTGCATCGGTGACGGTAAATCTGTTACCCGGCCGCGCACTCGATGAAGGGCAAATTAGCGCCATTGTGCATCTGGTTTCCAGTGCGGTTGCTGGTCTGCCGCCGGGGAACGTCACGCTGGTGGATCAGGGTGGACATCTGTTAACCCAGTCCAATACCAGCGGGCGCGATCTTAATGACGCTCAGTTGAAATATGCCAGCGATGTCGAAGGCCGGATTCAGCGGCGTATTGAAGCGATCCTGTCGCCAATTGTTGGTAACGGTAATATTCACGCCCAGGTCACGGCGCAACTGGACTTCGCCAGTAAAGAACAAACGGAAGAACAGTATCGCCCTAACGGTGATGAATCTCATGCGGCGCTTCGTTCACGCCAGCTTAATGAGAGCGAGCAAAGCGGTTCCGGTTATCCGGGCGGCGTACCGGGGGCGTTGTCGAATCAACCGGCTCCTGCGAATAACGCGCCAATCAGCACGCCTCCGGCAAATCAAAATAACCGCCAGCAGCAGGCGAGCACCACCAGCAATAGTGGGCCGCGTAGCACACAGCGGAATGAAACCAGTAACTACGAAGTCGATCGCACCATTCGTCATACCAAAATGAACGTGGGCGATGTGCAACGTCTGTCAGTCGCGGTTGTGGTGAATTACAAAACCTTGCCAGATGGCAAACCGTTGCCTCTCAGCAACGAACAGATGAAGCAAATTGAAGATCTGACCCGCGAGGCGATGGGCTTTTCTGAAAAACGCGGTGACTCGCTCAATGTCGTTAACTCGCCGTTCAATAGCAGTGACGAAAGCGGCGGAGAACTGCCGTTCTGGCAACAGCAAGCGTTTATCGATCAGTTACTGGCTGCCGGTCGCTGGTTGCTGGTACTGCTGGTGGCGTGGCTGCTGTGGAGGAAAGCGGTACGCCCGCAGCTAACACGTCGCGCTGAGGCGATGAAAGCTGTACAGCAACAGGCACAGGCCCGCGAGGAAGTGGAAGATGCGGTGGAAGTCCGCCTGAGCAAAGACGAACAACTCCAACAACGGCGCGCTAACCAACGTCTGGGGGCAGAAGTCATGAGCCAGCGTATCCGTGAAATGTCTGATAACGATCCGCGCGTGGTGGCGCTGGTCATTCGCCAGTGGATAAATAACGATCATGAGTAACCTGACAGGCACCGATAAAAGCGTCATCCTGCTGATGACCATTGGCGAAGACCGGGCGGCAGAGGTGTTCAAGCACCTCTCCCAGCGCGAGGTGCAAACCCTGAGCGCTGCAATGGCGAACGTCACGCAGATCTCCAACAAGCAGCTAACCGATGTGCTGTCTGAGTTTGAGCAAGAAGCAGAACAGTTTGCCGCACTGAATATCAACGCCAACGATTATCTGCGTTCGGTATTGGTCAAAGCTCTGGGTGAAGAACGTGCCGCCAGCCTGCTGGAAGATATTCTCGAAACCCGCGATACCGCCAGCGGTATTGAAACGCTCAACTTTATGGAGCCGCAGAGCGCCGCCGATCTGATTCGCGATGAGCATCCGCAAATTATCGCCACCATTCTGGTGCATCTGAAGCGTGCGCAGGCCGCCGATATTCTGGCGTTGTTTGATGAACGTCTGCGCCACGACGTGATGTTGCGTATCGCCACCTTTGGCGGCGTGCAGCCAGCCGCGCTGGCGGAACTGACCGAAGTACTGAATGGCTTGCTCGACGGTCAGAATCTCAAGCGCAGCAAAATGGGCGGCGTGAGAACGGCAGCCGAAATTATCAACCTGATGAAAACTCAGCAGGAAGAAGCCGTTATTACCGCCGTGCGTGAATTCGACGGCGAGCTGGCGCAGAAAATCATCGACGAGATGTTCCTGTTCGAGAATCTGGTGGATGTCGACGATCGCAGCATTCAGCGTCTGTTGCAGGAAGTGGATTCCGAATCGCTGTTGATCGCGCTGAAAGGGGCCGAGCAGCCACTGCGCGAGAAATTCCTGCGCAATATGTCGCAACGTGCCGCCGATATTCTGCGCGACGATCTCGCCAACCGTGGTCCGGTGCGTCTGTCGCAGGTGGAAAACGAACAGAAAGCGATTCTGCTGATTGTGCGCCGTCTTGCCGAAACCGGCGAGATGGTGATTGGCAGCGGCGAGGATACCTATGTCTGATAATCTGCCGTGGAAAACCTGGACACCGGACGATCTCGCGCCACCACAGGCGGAGTTTGTGCCCATGGTCGAGCCGGAAGAAACCATCATTGAAGAGGCCGAACCCAGCCTTGAGCAGCAACTGGCGCAACTACAAATGCAGGCCCATGAGCAAGGTTATCAGGCGGGGATTGCCGAAGGTCGCCAGCAAGGTCATGAGCAGGGCTATCAGGAAGGACTGGCCCAGGGGCTGGAGCAAGGTCTGGCAGAGGCGAAGTCTCAACAAGCGCCAATTCATGCCCGGATGCAGCAACTGGTCAGCGAATTTCAAACTACCCTTGATGCGCTTGATAGTGTGATTGCTTCACGCCTGATGCAGATGGCGCTGGAGGCGGCACGCCAGGTGATCGGTCAGACGCCAACGGTGGATAACTCGGCACTGATCAAACAGATCCAACAGTTGTTGCAGCAAGAACCGTTATTCAGCGGTAAACCGCAGCTGCGCGTGCACCCGGATGATCTGCAACGTGTTGATGATATGCTCGGCGCAACCTTAAGTTTGCATGGCTGGCGCTTGCGGGGCGATCCCACCCTCCATCCTGGCGGCTGTAAAGTCTCCGCCGATGAAGGCGATCTCGACGCCAGTGTCGCCACTCGCTGGCAAGAACTCTGCCGTCTGGCAGCACCAGGAGTGGTGTAATGACCACGCGCCTGACTCGCTGGCTAACCACGCTGGATAACTTCGAAGCCAAAATAGCGCAGTTGCCTGCGGTACGTCGCTACGGGCGATTAACTCGCGCTACCGGGCTGGTGCTGGAAGCCACCGGATTACAATTGCCGCTCGGCGCAACCTGTGTGATTGAGCGCCAGAACGGCACTGAAACGCACGAAGTAGAAAGTGAAGTCGTTGGCTTTAACGGTCAACGGCTGTTTTTAATGCCGCTGGAGGAAGTCGAAGGTGTCCTGCCCGGCGCGCGTGTTTATGCCAAAAACATTTCGGCAGAAGGGCTGCAAAGCGGCAAGCAGTTGCCGCTCGGTCCGGCGTTATTAGGTCGCGTTCTGGACGGCAGCGGTAAACCGCTCGATGGCCTCCCCTCCCCCGATACGACGGAAACCGGTGCGCTGATTACCCCGCCATTTAACCCATTGCAACGTACACCGATTGAACATGTGCTGGACACCGGCGTGCGCCCAATCAATGCCCTGCTTACCGTCGGGCGCGGGCAGCGTATGGGGCTGTTTGCCGGGTCCGGCGTTGGTAAAAGTGTGCTGCTGGGGATGATGGCCCGTTACACCCGCGCCGATGTCATTGTCGTGGGTTTAATTGGTGAACGCGGACGCGAAGTAAAAGATTTTATTGAGAATATCCTCGGTGCCGAAGGGCGTGCACGCTCCGTGGTGATTGCCGCTCCGGCGGATGTCTCTCCGCTTCTGCGAATGCAAGGTGCCGCCTATGCCACGCGCATTGCCGAAGATTTTCGCGATCGTGGTCAGCATGTGTTGCTGATTATGGACTCCCTCACCCGCTACGCGATGGCCCAGCGTGAGATTGCGCTGGCGATTGGCGAACCACCTGCCACTAAAGGCTATCCACCGTCGGTGTTTGCCAAATTACCGGCACTGGTCGAGCGTGCCGGAAATGGCATTAGCGGCGGCGGCTCGATTACCGCGTTTTATACCGTGCTCACCGAAGGCGATGACCAGCAGGACCCCATTGCCGACTCCGCGCGGGCCATCCTCGACGGTCACATTGTGCTGTCTCGCCGACTGGCGGAAGCCGGGCACTATCCGGCTATCGATATTGAAGCGTCGATCAGCCGCGCAATGACGGCGTTGATCAGTGAGCAACATTACGCGCGAGTGCGCACCTTCAAACAGCTGTTGTCGAGTTTTCAGCGTAACCGCGATCTGGTTAGCGTCGGCGCGTATGCCAAAGGCAGCGATCCGATGCTCGATAAAGCCATCGCCCTGTGGCCGCAGCTGGAGGGCTATTTGCAACAAGGCATTTTTGAACGCGCGGACTGGGAAGCGTCTCTCCAGGGGCTGGAGCGTATTTTCCCGACAGTGTCATAACCCAGGAGATAACGGCAGATGGCGGAACATGGTGCGCTGGCGACCCTGAAAGATCTGGCAGAAAAAGAGGTAGAGGATGCCGCGCGCCTGCTGGGTGAAATGCGTCGCGGATGTCAGCAGGCGGAAGAACAGCTCAAAATGCTGATCGATTATCAGAATGAATATCGCAATAACCTCAATAGCGATATGAGTGCCGGGATGACCAGCAACCGCTGGATCAACTATCAGCAATTTATCCAGACGCTGGAAAAAGCCATTACTCAGCATCGCCAGCAACTTAATCAGTGGACGCAGAAAGTTGACATTGCCCTGAACAGCTGGCGAGAAAAGAAACAACGTTTGCAGGCCTGGCAGACACTGCAGGAACGGCAATCCACGGCGGCACTGCTTGCAGAAAACCGCCTCGATCAGAAAAAGATGGATGAGTTCGCCCAGCGCGCCGCCATGAGGAAACCTGAATGATTCGCTTAGCGCCCTTAATTACCGCCGACGTTGACACCACCACATTGCCTGGCGGCAAAGCCAGCGATGCTGCACAAGATTTTCTCGCGTTGTTGAGCGAAGCATTAACAGGCGAGGCAACAACCGACAAAGCGACTCCCCAGTTGCTGGTGGCAACAGATAAGCCCACGGCAAAAGGCGAGCCGCTGGTCAGCGATATTGTTTCCGACGCGCACCAAGCGGATTTACTGATCCCCGTGGATGAAACACTACCTGTCATCAACGACGAACAATCCACATCAACACCGTTAACCACCGCTCAGACGATAACGTTGGCTGCGGTGGCTGA
>ERZ791765.971-NODE-971-length-22653-cov-6.364369_pt1 | contig 22653 bp, 17 predicted proteins | sample MGYA00509949_ERZ791765 | MGnify/ENA primary metagenome ERZ791765 (study PRJEB30046, sample SAMN00791980) | human gut metagenome | study: EMG produced TPA metagenomics assembly of the A metagenome-wide association study of gut microbiota in type 2...
TGATCCGGCAACATGATAAAGTCTGGCCTAAACGAATATTAGGAAACTTCACTTATATGGAAAAGGTACAGATTAGTCGTCTCATGATTGACCTGTTTAATGGATCGTTGGTTTAAGATAAAAGCCTGATAACAGATTAAAATGATTGTATCTGTTATCAGGCTTTTACATGATTAATTAATGAATGATAATTTGTGAAGCATTTTTTTCCGAATCATTGGATATAGTATCTTTCTTTAGGAGTCCGTTTTTCCCTTTTACTGCAGATTCTTTTTTAGACTTTTCTTCAGCAGTTTTCTTTTTTTGTTCCTCTTCAAATCTTCTGTATTTTTCTGCAGCAGTCAGATAAAGCGGATATTTAGGAGTGTTGGAGACAAGTGCATCGATTTCAAAAAAACGGTTCCAAGGGAAATCAGCAGAGATAGTTCGGGGATTTAAGTTTAACTTTTTCTTAGCAAAATCTTGCAGAGATGCAATCATTTCTTCTTTTACTTCCGGCGTAATTTTCCCCTTGGTATGTTTACTTTCCGCAAAGCGGATAATATCTTTTCGTACGTTGGCTTGATAGGCCCAGTTATCAATATATTGCTCTGTAAGCATGTTTTTATGATCCTGTGGTGTCATATATGGGGCGAGAATAGCCTGTGCGATTGCATATCCGATAGTATTGCTTGCTGTATTCCAACCGTTATAGGAAGATACTTTATACAGTAGATTATTTTTTACTATGAGATTCATAAGAGTGTTGTCAGATCCATTAGCGAAATATACATCCACAATAGAAAGGCTGATACCTCGATCGATAGTGGATTTTATTTGTGTTATAAAGTCCGTAGTGCTTTGTTTCATCATTCCAAAGTTGCTGAATTGCCCGGATTCTCCTGTGGAAAGAAGCGGGGTATTAACCGCAAGCATGATGTCCGGTGACTGCTTTTGTGAGATGCTGCCGCCAACAGCATGAATATGCTCAGCAATGGTTTTTCCTATCGGTTGATTTTCATAAGACGGGATAGTATCTTCACCGCGTCCCAAGGGATAGAGAATACCAAAAGTTGGATGGAGTTTATTGCTTTCCACATGGTAGCGTGCGATAAGGAGCAGAGCGAGTTGATCGGCGCCGGGAAACGAGCCAAAAATATTATTTTTTAGCGTAGTGGTATCTTTCTCCTGATAACGTGCTTCCATGTTTGTCTGAGAATTTTTGCTGTTATCGTCATGACCTTCACAAAAATAAGCAAATACACCATTTTTTGCATCTTTTAAGAGCTGCTTATTAATTAAATTATTTTTTGTGCGTCTGCGGAACCAATCTTGAAGATATTCGGTAGGAACTGTCAATTTTAAGGAAAGTAATTCTGCCGTTTCTTCTGCAGTAATGGAATTGGTATCTTGTTTATCCTGTAAAGCCGCTATACGATAAATGTCTGTACCGTAATCACTGTAATAATAAGGCTCTACTCCGCCACTGGATGCATAAGGGGTTCGCATAATAGTGCCAAATGCATAAAGCGGAATATTTGGATGGGAAATATGTAAATTGCGTATTTTATTTTCTCTGTATTGAAGTGTTTTTAAATCTTCATTATGTTTGCGCGAATCAACCAATCCACCATAAATTAAGGTGTCAGTAGATAAAATGGCAACATCAGCCTGGTCAATATTCTGATCAATCCATGTCCAGATTCTTTCAGGGAGACCTTGATAACTTTTACTTGAAAGGAAAGCCTTCGGGGGAGTGAGAACTGTATATCCTGCTTTTTCTGCTGTAGAAACAGTATAGGCAAAACTGACCGGCCTATCATCTTGCGGTACAAACAGAATTGTTTTGGCAAATGCGGTATTTCCGCAAAATGACAGGGAAAGTACGGTAACAGCAGTAATTAGTTTATGATGAAACACGCTGAATCCTCCTATTTTAATGACGATCAATTTATTATAACATTAGTACTATGTATATGTAAAAAATATAAAATAAAAAAGAGCTACTCTCATAGAAAGAAACTCTTTGTGGCGGAGCGGGTGGGATTCGAACCCACGGTACATTGCTGTACAACTGATTTCGAGTCAGCCTCGTTATGACCACTTCGATACCGCTCCATAATACAATTATCACATGGATAAATGACGTTTATCATCGAAAAATTCATCCATTAATTGTTGACATTCACTTTGGCAAACTCCGCGGATTACTGAAACCGCATGGTTAAAGGGATTTTGCACAATACGAAATTTGGAATCAATTCCTCCATACCACGGATTGGGTGCACCATAGATAATCGAGGAAAGATGAGCATTTACCGCTGCTCCGGCACACATTGGACATGGCTCTATGGTAACATAAAGGCTACATCCAGTCAAACGCCAGTTTCCTAATATCGCAGAAGCTTTTTTTATGGCAAGTATCTCTGCATGGGCAGTGGGATCGCTCCTGTTTTCACATTGATTGTGCGCAGCAGCAATCACAGAGTCATGCAAAACTATTATGGCACCGATAGGGATTTCTCTGGAAGTGAGAGCCTTTTTTGCTTCCTGCATCGCTAAGGACATATAATCATAGTGGTTCATCTGAGACCTCTTTGGAGAATATATTTGGAATATATTCAGTATACTATATGTGAGTTAAAGATTTACGGTAGAAAAAAATGTATGTACAGTATAAAATGAAAGAGAGTTAAAAGTTTGAATTCTTAGTTATGGAGGATTTTGAAATGGCAGAAGAAAAAAGAGTAAATCTAAAGGCGGCAAAATTCCAGAAATATTTGGATGATAATAAGCTTACTTTTTTCCGTCGAGATGCATCTAATGATGAAGCGGATACAATTGTGTTCCAATCTAATATTCAGGTGGAGGGACAGACACTGCCGGTTATAATTATTACTGACAGTACGATTTATACGATTATTCGTGTGCAGGTTGGTGCAGGACTTGTTAAAGAAGACAATCATGTTAAGTTTGGCGAATATCTGAATGGATTGAACAGAAGTTATAAAGTATTTAAGTATGTGGTTGCGGAGAATGGTGCTGTATTTTTAGATGCTTGTCTGCCAAGTACAAATGAAAGTTTTGATCCGGAAGTTGTACGTGTAGTTTTGGATGTTATTGTGGATCATCTGAATCAGGAGTATAAGAATATCATGAAAGAGGTCTGGAATTGATATATTCATCCATAGAATAAACAAATCAATGTCTCCTTGAATTTATACAATATTCAGGGAGATATTTTATTTACAGTGAAACGTAAAACATTAACGGCAGTTCTTGCTTTTTAGAACTATTCTATGGGAATCTCTTTTTTGATAATGATAATATAATATAGAAAATGAGAATAAAAAATGATAGAATAATGAAAATAAATGAATTTGGGGATATATTATGACACCAGAGAAAATAAAACCTCGTTGGGTATTTCGTGGGGCATCATCAGAAGAGAAGGTTGCTGTCCCTGACTTTTTCAATTTAAATAATATACCTGAGGGTACTGCGCGTATTATGATGCGTCGCGGTATTTCCACGGAAGAGAAATTAACGCATTTTTTATATGATACATTAGACAATCTGTCTGATCCTTTTCTTATGAAAGGCATGCAGCAAGCAGTTAGACGCATTATTCAAGCAATTGATTTAAAAGAAAAAATAGTTATTTATGGGGACTATGATGTTGACGGTATTACGTCTACATCTATTTGTGTAAGATGCCTGCGAAAATTGGGGGCAGATGTAAATTTTTATATTCCGTTGCGCGAGGAAGAAGGCTACGGTTTAAACCGTGACGCTATAAACAAATTGTCCAAAGAAGGAGTTTCTCTTTTAATTACTGTAGACTGCGGTATCAGTTCTGCAGATTTAGTGGCAGAAGCGCCACAGTCTTTGGATATTATCATCACGGATCATCATCAGCCGCCAAAGGTATTGCCTGATTGTGTAGCTGTATTGAATCCACATCAGGAGGACTGTCCTTATCCATATAAGGAGTTAGCTGGATGCGGAGTAGCATTCACTCTTTGCCGCGGTATTTATAAAGAATTATATAATGAAGATTATAAGGAAAATATAGAATTGGTAGCGTTGGGGACTATTGCGGATGTGGTATCTTTAACAGGGGAAAATCGGATACTTGTCAAAGAAGGTATGGCACGTTTTCTTTTGACTCCTATAAAGGGTTTATCGGCACTTCTCCGTATTACCGGTCTTGTGAATGAAGATACGAAAGAAATTCTTCATGCGGATTACATTTCTTTTGGGCTTGCACCACGATTGAATGCAGCCGGTCGTATTACTCATGCGAAATATGGTGTGGAATTGATGACTACTGAGTCTGGGGAGGAGGCTGAAGCACTTGCACAGATATTATGTGACACCAATATCGAGCGGCAGCATATTGAACGTGAGATTTATGAAGAGGCGTTGCAGCGGATTGCTGAACTGCAAATTCAAGATGATCTGGTACTTGTTATTGACGGAAAAGACTGGCATCCCGGTGTTATAGGAATTGTAGCATCGCGTATACTTGAGTTATATCATCGTCCAGTATTGGTTATAACAGTCAGGAATGGAGTTGGAAAGGGGTCTTGCAGAAGCATTTCCGCTTTTAATATACATGAGGCTTTGGAAAAAATGGCAGGATTTCTTATCCAGTATGGTGGGCATAAAATGGCAGCAGGTTTCAGCATTCCTGCAGAGAGAATTTCCGAGTTTAGGAAGCGGATTAATGATTACGCAAAAGGGATTATAACTGTGGATGACAGGATACCTGTACTGGAATTAGAAGAATCTTTACCTTTGGATGAAGTAAATATAGAATTTATTCGCTCATTAGATTTGTTAGAACCTTATGGCAGCGATAATCCTAAGCCTCTGTTTGCCAGTTTCAGGGTTTTTGTGGAAACTGCCCGACGAATAGGAAATGATCGTAAACATTTTAAGTGCAGATTATCACAAAATCGTGAACCAGTAGAAGCTATTTTTTGGGGGATAGGAGATAAAGACCCCTGTTGCCCGGGAGATATTGTAGATATTGTATATGAACCGGAAATTCATGATTGGTACGGTGAACATGTCCAGTTGATCTGTAAAGATATCAGACCGGTAAAAGACTATTTTTTAACCAGAGATTTTCTGATCGATGTGTTTGTTCGTCTAAGAGAATTGATTCCTAATAGTAAATCTGTGGCTGTATTTGAGATACAAAACAGATTAAAACGGTCTTTTGAGGGGAAATATAGCAGGCAGTGTTTATGTACCGCCTTGTCAGTGTTTGAAGAGTTGAATATACTATATCGTTTCAATAGGAATGGCGTTGACTATTACCAGAGAAAGGTTATAAATAAAAAACTTGATTTATTATCATCGTCTATTTATAGAAAATATAGAAAATAAGGAGTTGGGATTACGTGAGTGATAGAAGAGGGACTCTTAAGCAGGCTATTACGAATATAGTTGACCATCAAGATATTTTGTCGCGCAATTTGAATGAAGAGTCACTTCGTACTGACGCATCAGCGTCAACCTTAGCTGAGTTTTTAATTCATCAGGATGAATATATAAAGATTGAATCAGGTAAAAAAGATTTTTCGATTGAAACGAGCCATGAATATAACAAATTGATGGAGAAATTAAAGACATATATTCATGAAACTCAAAGCATGGAAACCATCCGGCATGCGTTTGAAATCGCGCAAAAGGCACATGAAGGACAGATTCGCGCTACTGGAGAACCATATATTATTCATCCGTTAGCAGTGGCATATATTCTGGCAGAGTTGGAAATTGATGCACAAGGGATTATTGCAGCTCTTCTTCATGATGTAGTAGAAGATACTGCGTATACGCTGGAAGACATCCGCCGTATTTTTGGGGATGAAGTTGCTTTTATAGTGGATGGGATTACAAAATTGTCACAGTTCCATTATAAAGACAAAGAAGATCAGCAGACGGAAAATTTTCGAAAAATGTTTTTGGCTATGGCGCAGGATATTCGTGTAGTAGTTATAAAATTAGCCGATCGTCTTCATAATATGCGTACACTTGGCATTTTTAGACGTGAAAAACAGATACGCATCGCAAAAGAAACCATGGAGATATATGCCCCTTTAGCCCATCGCCTGGGTATTTATAATATCAAATGGGAGCTGGAAGATTTATGCTTTCATTATCTTCATACTGAGGAGTATTATGATCTTGTCCGACAAATGCGGCAGAAACGCAAAGCTCGTGAAGAAATCGTAAATGACACTATGGAAGTGCTTCATCAAAGTATAAATGATGCGGGCATTAAAGCGACTATTACCGGTCGTCCCAAACATTTTTATAGTATTTATAAAAAAATGAAACGAGATAATAAAGATTTATCTCAAATTTATGATTTATATGCAGTGCGTGTAATCGTAAATACAATTCCTCAGTGTTATGCGGTTCTTGGAATTGCGCACTCCCTTTGGAAACCATTGCCTAATCGGTTTAAGGATTATATCGCTGTACCTAAGCCCAATATGTACCAATCTCTTCATACAACTGTAATCGGTACAAAAGGACAGCCTGTCGAAATACAAATCCGTACTTGGGAAATGCATCATATTTCAGAATATGGTGTAGCCGCCCATTGGAGATATAAAGAAGGGAATAAAGCAGGGACGAAAGATTTTGACCAAAAAATCAGTTGGCTTCGTCGGCTTTTGGAATGGCAAGATACTTCCAATTCAAAAGAGTTTTTAAACGCTTTAAAGTTAGATGTATTTTCTGATGAGGTTTTTGTTTTTACTCCCAAGGGTGATGTTATTAATTTGCCTAAAGGATCTATTCCTATTGATTTTGCCTATCGTATTCATACAGAAGTCGGGAATCACTGTGTAGGGGCAAAAGTTAATAATAAAATTGTTCCGCTTGATACCAAATTAAAAAATGGGGATATCGTTTCAGTGATTACAGCAAAAACCGGAAAACCAAGTTATGATTGGATTAATATGGTAGGCTCGACCGAGTGTAAAGCCAAAATCCGAAGCTGGTTCAAGAAAGAATACAGACCTGAAAATATAACACATGGGCAGGAACTTCTTATAGCGGAAACAGAACGGCAAGGATATAGATGGAAAGAAATTACGTCTAAAAATCACCTGGATGATGTGCGGAAATATTTTAACAATATTTCAAAGGATGATCTTTTTGCTGCTGCGGGATATGGTGGCCTTTCAGTAAAGACTATCGTACTTAAATTGATTGATCTTTATAAAAAAGATCTTAATAAACAGAAAATTACCGGGTTAAAGACTTCAAAAGATTTTGAAAACTTAAGAATGCGGAGCCTAAAAAAAAGGGTAAGCAATGGAATTCTTGTAAAGGGAGAAGATGGATTGGTAGTTCATTTATCCAAGTGTTGTAATCCTGTTCCCGGTGATGAAATCATTGGTTATGTTACACGTGGCAGAGGAGTATCTGTTCATCGTACAGATTGCCCCAATGCCATTAATCTTTCGGATAAAGACAGAACCATTGAAGTAGAATGGGAACAGGAAACCAGCGGTATGTTTTTAGTTACGATTGAAGTTATTGCCTATGATCGGACCGGTTTAATGGCCGATATTTTGGCGGTATTAATGGAACTGAAGCTTTCTGTTTCTACAGCTAATGTAAAAGTTGAGAATACCGGGATGGCTGGAATGAATTTGGGAATACAGATTAAAGATTTGCAACAATTGGAATTTATCATGACAAAAATACGTCGTATAAAAGGTGTTCATTCAGTTCATCGTATGCGTTCTTCTCGTGGAGGATAATATGAGATCTGTTATTCAAAGATGTAATTGGTGCAGAGTACTTTCTGAAGGGAAGGTGTGTGGAGAAATAGGTAAGGGGCTGGTTGCCTTGCTGGGTATTAAGCGTGGAGATACGGAAGAAGATGCATTATATATATCTGATAAGATACTGCATTTAAGAATTTTTGAGGATGAAAATAATAAGATGAACCTGTCGCTTTTGGATACGAAAGGAGCGCTTATGATTGTGTCACAGTTTACCTTATATGGAGATTCCAGACATGGGCGTCGGCCAAGTTTTACTGAGGCGGAACTTCCAAAACAGGCGAGTAGGCTTTATGAACATGTGGTGCGGAGCTGCAGGATAGAAGGAATAAAAGTAGAAACTGGAAATTTTCAGACACATATGCAGGTAGCACTTGAAAATGACGGTCCGGTTACTTTGCTTCTTGATTCGAAAAAACTTTTTTGACACTTATCACAACTTCAATTTGGGAGGGAATTTGCATGAAAATAACCTATCTTGTCCTCGGTCCCTTTATGACCAATACATATATCATATATGATGAAAATACAATGGATGCTGTCATAATTGACCCCTCCTTTACTCCTGAAAATATTATTCGTACAGTAGCTCAGCTAAAAGTGAATGTTAAAGGAATCTTTCTGACACATGGACATGTAGACCACATGGCCGGACTTAACAAGTTAAAAGGAGTTTATAAAGAAGCCCGTGTATATATGAATATCAATGATAAAGAGTATTTATCGGATCCTAAAAAGAATCTTTCTGATTCATTCTCTCAGCCAACGATTTGTAAAGCAGCAGATTATTGGGTAAGTTATAGAGAGCATATAAAAGTAGGAAAACTTGATTTTACCGTGTTGGATACATCGGGACATACTCCCGGAGGAATTTCTTTTTACATGGAAAAGGAAAAGGTTGTTTTTACCGGAGATTCCCTTTTTCGAGAATCTATTGGACGTACGGACTTTCCCGGTGGAGATATAAAAAGGCTTTTGCAGACCATTAGAAAAAATCTTTTTTCATTATCCGATGAAGTAATTGTTTTGCCTGGACATGGGGAGGCAACAAGCATTGGATATGAGAAAAAACATAACCCGTTTTTGATCGGAGGTTGATGATGAAAAGAACCGCAGAATTTTGGATGCGTATTTCCATAACTTTATTTTTTATATTACTTGCGCTTTCAGCGCCGATTATTTTTTTCCCGTTCGGAATATCTCTTATCCTATCTATTTTGCTTACACCGCTTGCTCAAAAATTATATAAATGGATAAATATGACCGGGATAAAGAATATCCCTTATGATATTCCGATTATTATATCTTTTGGTATATTTATCGGAATTATATATCTGATTGCAATTCATATTTTTGTACCATTCATCACGGAGTTAAGAGCGTTTACAAGAAGTATTCCTGCTACATTCTCTGCATTGCAGTCAGCAATTCCCGAGTTGGAAGCAGCTTATCATTTGAGTTTGCTTCCTGCGGAGGCGCAAGGTTTCATTGCAAAAATGATTCAAGAGATAGGGGAATATACATTGAGACTTGCACAATTCAGTTTGTCAGCAATATTTTCTTTTGCCAGTACAGTAATTGAATTGATTGTTGTACCTTTTATTACTTTTTACATGATGAAGAAGGGGAGAACGTTTTCCAATAAGTTTGCTGAACTTTTTCCGGAAAGGTATCATGCACACATAAAGAACTTGTTTAAGGAAATTCATTTTGTTTTAAAAGCATACATACATGGACAACTTCTACTGTCGGTACTCATGGCGTTCCTTGTTTTTATTGGAATGTGGATTATGGATATTCCATACCCATTGGTTATTGGACTTCTTGCCGGGGTTGTGGAGATGGTGCCAATCATAGGTCCAATTATTGGGGCTGTCCCGCCTATACTTCTCGGTCTTTTGCAGGGAAGCAGTGTTATGATTCAAGTTATTATTTTCTATGTGGTTGTACAACAGTTAGATTCTCATTTTATTATGCCGAAACTTATGGGATCGATTATTGAAGTTCACCCAGTGGCAATTATCGCAGGAGTGCTTATCGGCGGAAGCCTAAAAGGAATATTGGGGATGATGATAGCCGTCCCTGCGGTGGCAGTTCTTCAAATATTATTACGCCATATGTGGTATTACGATAGATATAAAGTCTTGCGCTAATGGAGGGTAAAATGAAAAAATCAGCAGTAATGAATACGTTAAAGAAAAAGATTCGTGAACATAAATATAAGTTTACGACACAGCGCCAGGTTATTTTACAGGCATTCCTCGAAAGCAAAGAAAACCATATGTGTGCGGAAGATGTATATGAATTTGTTCGGGATAACAATCCGGAAATAGGGCTTGCAACCGTATATCGTTCGCTTGAATTGTTTACATCACTTGAGCTCTTAAAAAAATTGGACTTTGGTGATGGCAGAAGTCGTTATGAATTAAATGACCACAATTTGGCACATTCGCATTATCATTTAATTTGTCTTAAATGCGGAAAAGTGATTGAGTTTTCCTATGATTTTATGAATAAAATGAAAGAAAAAATAAAAAAAGAAAATGGATTTGCTATTGTCGATTATCAGTTAAAATTTTATGGCTACTGCGCTGATTGTGAAAGAAATGATAAAACTGATAAATGATTTATTTGCGTATATATATATATAATGTTAGAATTATTGCGTTAATGCCCACTTGAATTTTGAGGCATTACTTGATAAGTATTCTTTTATGAGAATAAAGAGGTGTTGAGGATCTTGCAGGCATTAAGAGGTACACAGGATATTCTGCCTGATAACATCTATAAATGGAATCATGTAGAATCCGTTATTAAGGAATTATGTGCTCTCTATGGGTATAGTGAAATTAGAACTCCTATGTTTGAGGATACAAAGTTATTTCTTCGTGGGATTGGTGATACTACGGATGTGGTAGCAAAGGAAATGTATACGTTTGAAGACCGGGGAGGACGATCAATTACGTTGCGGCCGGAGAACACCGCAGCCGTAGTCAGGTCTTATCTTGAACATAAATTGTATGGAGATCAGCAGGTACATAAGCTGTTTTACATTGGATCAATGTTCAGGTATGATCGTCCGCAGGCAGGGCGATATAGAGAATTCCACCAGTTTGGAGTGGAAGTTCTTGGAGCATCGTCCCCAGCGGCAGATGCGGAAGTAATAAACCTCGCTTATACGCTGTTTAAAACGCTCGGGCTTAAAGAATTGGAACTTCATATTAATTCTATTGGAGACTATAAATGCAGGCCCATATATAGACAGAAATTAATAGAGTTTTTTGAAGAAAAGGAAGATCAGCTTTGTGATGACTGCCAGGCTCGTCTTCATAAAAATCCACTCCGCATCTTGGATTGCAAAGAAGATAGCTGCCGACGTGCCTCTGCTGGTGCACCGAAAATAACAGATTATCTTTGTGATGAGTGCGAGAAAAAATTCGAGGCGGTAAAACGATATCTGGCAGCATTGGAGATCCCTTATTCAGTTGATTCCCGTTTAGTGCGGGGGCTTGACTATTATACAAATACTGCGTTTGAAATTCAGTATCCGCCATTGGGAGCCCAAAGTGCGATATGTGGCGGTGGTCGTTATGATGGATTGGTAGAGGATGTGGGCGGTCCATCGACACCAGGAATAGGATTTGCTGTGGGCCTTGAAAGACTGTTGCTTGCGCTGGAAATGCAAAAACTGATTCCGGAACCGGCAAATCGCAAGAAAGTATATATTGTGACACTAGGGGAAGATGCTATTGTGGAAGGCATCAAGATACAGCAACACCTTCGTGACAAAGGTGTTATTGCGGAAATTGATTTGCAGGATCGCAGTATAAAAGGACAAATGAAACAAGCCGGTAAAAATAATGCGGAATATACAGTGATTATCGGCGCTAATGAGATGGAGAAAAAAGAAGCTGCCGTAAAAAACATGGAAAACGGAAAGCAGCAGGATATTCCATTTCTCAAAGTATCTGATTTCATTACAGAGTCGAGCAGACAGTAAATAACTGCAAAATATTTTATATTATTAATGTTTTAAAGAGGTGCTCAAATATGGAAACAATGGCAGGTATGCACAGATCCTGCGGATGCGGCAGAGTTACAGAAAAGGATTGCGGAAAAGAATTAACCTTGGCGGGATGGGTAAATACCCGTCGGGATCATGGTGGATTGATTTTTATTGATTTACGGGATAGGAGTGGCATTGTACAGGTTGTCATGAGTCCACAATATGGAGAAGACGCGTTTCATAAAGCGGAAGATGTGAGAAGTGAATATGTATTGGCGATAAGAGGGATTGTTAGAGAAAGAAGTCCTGAAACCGTCAATCCTAAAATGCAGACAGGAAAAATAGAAGTGGTTGTTTCAGAAATGCGTGTTTTAAATAAAGCTAAGACACCTCCTTTTTATGTTGAAGATGGAATTGATGTAGATGAAACCGTAAGGCTGAAACATCGTTATATTGATTTGCGCCGTCCTGAAATGCAAAGGAATTTGATTATGCGCCATAAAATTGTTCACGAAATGAGACAATTTTTGGATGCACACGATTTTCTTGAAGTAGAAACTCCGATCTTAACCAAAAGTACGCCTGAAGGTGCGCGCGACTATTTGGTACCAAGCCGTGTTAATCCTGGTAAATTTTATGCATTGCCTCAATCACCGCAGCTTTTTAAACAGCTTCTCATGGTATCCGGATTGGAAAGATATTTTCAGATAGCGCGTTGTTTTCGTGACGAAGATCTTCGTGCGGATCGCCAGCCGGAATTCACACAGTTGGATATAGAATTATCCTTTGAAGATCAGGATTTTATCTTGGACTTAATGGAACATATGATGCAGAGAATTTTTAAAAATGTCCTTAATGTGGATATTCAGATTCCATTTAAGCGTATTACTTGGGATGATGCCATGAATCTATATGGTTCCGATAAGCCGGATCTTAGGTTTGATATGCATTTTTATGATATTTCGGATTTACTTCGAGACACCGGTTTTAAAGTATTCCGTAATGTACTTGATAACGGTGGGATTGTAAAGGCGATTACCGTGAAGGGGGACGCCGCAATTCCCCGACGTGAATTGGATGGCTTAGTGGATTATGTCGGGAATTATGGCGCGAAAGGGCTTGCATGGATCGGTCTTAATAAAGATGGCAGCTTGAAATGCCAGATTACTAAATTTCTCGGAGAAGATAAGATCCGCGAAATTGGTAAATTCTGTGAAGCGGAAAATGGAGATCTTATTCTCATTATTGCAGATAAGCCAAAAGTTGTCGCCCAGGCGCTTGGCGAACTCCGCCTCGAAATGGCGCGCCGTATGAATCTCATTGATGAAAATGAATTCTGCTTCCGCTGGGTAACTGATTTCCCGATGTTTGAATACAGCGAAGAGGATAAACGCTGGGTTGCAGAACATCATCCCTTTACTGCTCCGCGTGATGAAGATGTCCAGTACTTGCTTACTGATCCTTCAAAAGTATATGCTAAGGCCTATGACATGGTTTTAAACGGAGTTGAGGCAGGTGGCGGTTCACTTCGTATTTATCAGGAGGAACTGCAGGAAAAGGTTTTCAAGGCGATTGGGATAACACACGAAGAAGCACAGGAAAAGTTTGGGTTCCTTTTGGATGCTTTCCGCTATGGTGCGCCGCCGCATGCAGGGATTGCCTTGGGACTTGATCGGCTTGTAATGCTTATGCTTCGTTTAGGGTCCATCCGTGATGTTATTGCATTTCCAAAAACACAGAGTGCTATCGATCAAATGACACAGGCACCTTCAGAAGTTGTTGATATGCAGTTAAAGGAGCTGCATATCAGAGTAGATGTTAAAAAGGAAAAGAATTTATTAATTTAATTTATACCTACTGCAAAACGCATTTGTCATTTTGAAGAAAAAGACAAATGCGTTTCTTGTATGATGATGGCAGAAACTTGTAAAACAGAATACTTTTTGCTACACTAATATTAAAGATAAAACCCTGCTGTGCACGTGTCGCTTTATATTTTGAACCAACACCTTTAAAAAGGGAGTTCAGAATCGATTTGTGGATTCAATGCCCTTCTTCAGGGACTGAAGGAACAGGTCATGAGGACACCCACCTGCATCTATGCAGACTCAAAATACAGCATTAAACGACATGGTGGGGTCATTAAATGCAATGCCGCTAAGGTTTACTTGGCGGCTTATTCTTATGGGGAAGAAAAGATGGAATCATTATTTGACATATCAGATGAATCAAACGCATATGCTCCGCTGGCGGATCGAATGCGTCCGGAAATACTTGATGATATCATAGGGCAAGACGAGTCTGTAGGGAAAAACTCTTTCCTTTATAAAATGATAGAAAGAGATACAGTACCATCTCTTCTTCTCTTTGGGCCGCCCGGATGTGGAAAAACGACAATTGCATCTGTTATTGCAAAGATGACTAAGTTCAAATTTTTAAAATTAAATGCGACTTCCAGCGGAGCTAAAGAAATTCGCGACATCGTTCCCGCTGCCCAAAAAGAATTGCAGTACTATGGAAGAAGAACTATTGTATTCATCGATGAAGTTCACCGATTTAATAGGGCACAGCAGGATTTATTACTGCCTTATGTGGAAAATGGGACTTTCATATTGATTGGAGCAACTACGGAAAATCCTTATTTTGAACTGAACGGTTCGTTACTGTCCCGGATAAGATTGATTCATCTTAAACCGCTTAGCATCGATTCAATCGTCCTTATCCTCCAAAAAGCGCTTACAGATAAAAATAAGGGATTGGGCATGCATGATTATCATGCGGATGAAATAGTTCTTAAAAATATTGCTGCATATGCGGCAGGTGATACTAGAATCGCGTTAAACTTATTGGAGCAGGCTACAACAAGTTTGCCATATGGCGGGGTACTGACTGAAAAAGAAGTACAGGGGGTTGCCGGGGAACAAATGTCCGTGTATGATAAAAAAGGTGATTATCATTACGATATTGCTTCCGCATTTATTAAGAGCATGCGTGGAAGCGATCCCCAGGCAGCTCTTCACTATCTGGCAAGAATGATTGCAGGGGGAGAAAAAACCTCTTTTATTTCACGGAGAATTATAATCTGTGCGGCAGAAGATGTTGGATTAGCGGATCCCGATGCTCTTCGTGTGGCAGTATCGGCAGCACAGGCGGCGGAAATGGTTGGATTCCCGGAAGCGCAGATTATTTTGGCGGAAGCAGTATTATATATTTCGCTTGCTCCTAAAAGTAATAGTACGGTTGTCGGTATTTCTGCTGCGATGACAGACATTGCAAAGAAGAGTAACTGGTCTATTCCGCGGCATTTGAAAGATGCACATTATAATGGAGCGAACAGGCTGGGATACGGAATAGCTTATAAATATCCACATGCATATGGGGGATGGGTTAAACAGCAGTATCTGCCTGATGAACTTTGTTCTGCTGTGTATTACCGCCCTGTATTGAATGGTGCAGAAGCGGAGATTGTAAAAAGATGGAATAAAAGGATGAATAAGGAGTAGGAAGGTTTACCGAACTGATGAAAAAGAAAGTACATATTGCACGCGAAAAGAAAAAAAGCCAGGGGACGAATAGAGTTGAAATCACGGGAATTGTTATGATTCTTTTGGGTTTCTTTGTATGTCTCAGTTTAGGCGGCTATGGCATGGGAATTGTGGGAAATCTGCTGCGGAATGGATTTTATGTACTCTTTGGAGTGGCCTCATTTGGGGCGGCCCTTGTTCTTATCTTTACGGGAGCAGTATACGTATTGACAGGACATGCGCCAAATATGACACGTCGTCTTGTTTTTTCTTTAATTGCCGTATGGATACTTCTAGCCGGCTATCATCATCATATGCTCCCTGCCGGTAGTAACTTTTCAGTAGCTTCTTTTATGACATATGGAGGAATGTTTTGTGGGATCCCGGTGGGCATAATACGTTTTTTAGCGGGAAATATAGGGACGACAATCATTTTGACCGGTTTGTTTGTCATAGATATTTTACTGTTAACACATTGGTCAGTTTCAAACGGTGCTAAAAAGGTTGGGGAACAAACTGAAAAAAGGATTGGTCATGTTAAAGCGAGAATACGTGAAAAGCAGGAAGCATATCATAGCGCCCGTAATGCGGCGGAAAATGCAGGAGAACAATATAATTTAACAGATTTTATTTTCCATAAGCCTACCATTAAAAATATAAAAAAAGATGATACGGAAGATCTTCGTGTTAATGTATTTTCTCCTGCTGATGAAAAAGGGAAACCTGTATGTGGTGAAGCAACAGACCAAACTGTTTCCGAGAATGCACAGATTTTATTGCCTGAAGATAATCCTGAAGATAATATTGATATGCTGGAAGGACATAAAGTCTGCGAAGAAAATACAAATGATATTAAAATAAATAGTAAGGCAGACATGCCTGAAGCAGAAAAAAATAATTTTTACTCATTTCCACCTCTGTCTCTTTTAAAGGAGGGAGAAAGCTCCGGCAGTTTGGAAACGAATGCTTATGGAAAAGCGAATCGTCTTGAGACAACATTAAAAAGCTTTGGTGTAAATGCCAAAATAGTTCATGTAAGTATAGGACCTGCTGTTACACGTTATGAACTTGAACCTGCTCCGGGGGTACGCGTATCTAAAATAGAAGGTTTGTCGGATGATATAGCGCTTCAGCTGGCAGCCACCAGTATCCGAATAGAGGCGCCCATCCCCGGGAAATCTGCAGTAGGGATTGAGATTCCTAATGCCAAAACGGCTGCAGTATCATTGCGGGAAGTTCTTTCCAGCAATGCTTTTCAAAAAGGGAAAGGAAAGATACTTGTGGCATTGGGAAAAGATATTGCAGGGAAGGTAGTGATTACTGATCTGGCTAAAATGCCGCATCTTTTGATTGCCGGGCAAACCGGAAGCGGAAAGTCGGTTTGCATCAATACCATAATTACCAGTATTCTCTATCATAGTCTTCCTGAAAATGTAAAATTAATCCTGATTGATCCCAAAGTGGTTGAATTATCCATATATAATGGGATTCCTCATTTGCGCACGGAAGTCGTTACGGAGCCCAAGAAAGCGGCGGGTATCTTAAATTGGGCTGTAACAGAAATGGAAACCCGTTATCGGTCTTTTGCGGAAAAAAATGTTCGTGATATTAATGGATTTAATAAGCAAAATCCTGAAATGAAGATGCCATTCATTGTCGTTGTGATTGATGAGCTGGCAGATTTGATGATGGTGGCAAAGGACAGTGTGGAAGATGCGATTTGTCGATTAGCACAAAAAGCAAGAGCTGCGGGGATTCATCTTGTTGTAGCAACGCAAAGACCTTCTGTGGATGTTATTACAGGCCTAATTAAAGCAAATATCCCCAGCCGTATTTCGTTTGCTGTCTCATCACAAGTGGATTCCAGAACCATTTTAGATAAAGCAGGCGCAGAAAAACTTTTAGGTAAAGGTGATATGCTTTTTAATCCATCCGGTGCATCAAATCCTATACGTATACAAGGGGCATTTATTTCCGATGAGGAAGTGGAGGCTGTCGTTTCTTATGTAAAGGAACAGTGCATCCAGCAGGATGTCATAGTATCTGATGAGACGAAAATAGATTTATCAGAGTGGGAGCCTGCTGTTTCTTCAGATTCAGAGGAGCCGAAAGATGAATTATTGGCAGAAGCGTCAGGGTGGGTGGTTGATACCCAAAGAGCATCTGTTTCCGCATTGCAGCGAAGGTTTCGAATCGGCTACACTAGAGCAGGAAGATTAATGGATACCATGGAATTAATGGGAATTGTAAGTAAAGCTGATGGTGCAAAACCGAGAACGGTTTTAGTTTCTAAAGGGCAATTAAAAGAGTTATTTCCGGATCAAATAGAAAATTGAAATAAATAATATATTATCAAATAAGGGAGCGAAAACCTTTGCGGAGATTAATACCGGTTATATCATTTCTTATATTAGCTTCTACTGCTTTTTGGGGAATTTTACAATATGCAAAAATCCAGGAAGATTTGAAAAAGCAAACTTCAGTCAAGGCGCAAACTATTAAAATTTGTACTGATTTACAATCCAATATTTTAGATGAAATCGGTAAAGAATTTTATGCGGAAACCGGATTTCAGATAGAAATTATACGTATGACAGCGGAACAATTAGGCAGTAATGGGCAGCAGGGGATTGGCGAGGCTGATATATTTTTAACATCTCAGACCAATTTGGAAGAATTGAAAAAGAATAAGGCATTACGCTCCTATTCTTCAGAATCAACAGACACTGCTTTAGAACAATTTAAGGATTTCGAGGGGACTTGGACGGGAATTTGGTTAGATCCGATTGTTTTTGTTGTTAATAAAGAATTTGCGGCCAGACATTCTCTGCTAAATTATAATTGGAACAATATAATGACTTCACCGCAGATCCGATTGTCCATGACGGATTTTATTGCGGCAGATATGGCGGAAGATTTGCTGTTATCTATGGCAGAACACTTCGGGATTACAGAGGCACTTTACCTTTTGTCTGAGGGGAACTCCCATATTGTACAATATGGGAAATATCTTTCGACGCCATCAAGGATGGCAGGTATGGGAAAATGTGATATCGGGATATCCAGCTATAATGAGGCTATGCGGGCACAAAAAGAAAATCTTCCTCTACAAATTATGTACCCTACGGATGGAACTTCCTGGTATTTGTATGGTATAGGGCTTTCTGCCGACAGCAAAGAGCCCGAACTTGGTCAAAAACTTATGAATTGGTTGTTGACGCCTACGCATTATAAAAAGGTCATGCAGGATAACGGTTGTTACTTTATTTATGTTAATGACAGCGCATTGCCTGCTGATACAAACGGAAATCCTTTAAGTTATTGGGAATTAGAGAAGAAATATGTTGATGAGGGGAAAAAAATACTATTGAATGAATGGATAGAACAGGTTCGTTTCAGGAGGATTTCATAATTGAATCGTAAATTGGGAGTTATTAGTTTGGGATGTTCCAAGAATTTGGTAGACACTGAAATGATGGTTGGTATTTTAGCAAAAGCCGGGTATGAATTAACTGAGGATTTAAGCACTGCGCAAATCATTATTATCAACACATGCACATTTATTGATCCGGCAAAGGAAGAATCAATTCAGACCATTTTGCAGGCAGCCAGATACAAAAAGGAGGGAGTTTGTGAGAAACTTGTCGCTGCCGGGTGTCTGACACAGCAATATAAGGAAGCATTGGGAAAAGAAATACCGGAAATCGATATTTTTATAGGTACTGATTCATGGCAACATATTTTAGAAGTTGTCCAAGAGTCCTATATTCATGGCAATAAAAAGATATATAGATTCGATACCGCTCCCTGTGAACATGAAGAACTTATTCCGCGGCAGCCGCTGACTCCACCTTACAGTGCGTATATAAAGATTGCGGAAGGATGCAGTAATGGTTGCACGTTTTGCTATATTCCCTATGTTCGTGGCGCGATGAGAAGCCGCTCCATTCCATCTGTTGTACACGAAGTCAAACGGCTTTCCAGTGAAGGTGTCCGTGAGTTTAATTTAATTGCGCAGGACTCCAGTTTCTATGGCAGAGATTTAAATGATGGAACAACACTTGCAAGGCTATTAAAAGAACTTGTAAAAATTGATAATGTGAAATGGATTCGTTTGTTTTATCTGTATCCAACGTATTTTGATGATGAACTTTTAGAAATAATTACTAAAGAAGAAAAGATCTGCAAATATGTAGATATTCCTTTACAGCATATAAGTGATTCCGTGTTAGGACGAATGCATAGACGTGATTCTTCCCAAAGCATCAAAAAGCTATTGAAGAAATTACGAAATACCACACCGTATATAACAATTCGGACAACCCTTATGGTTGGGTTTCCCGGAGAAACAGAGGCAGATTTTAAAGAATTGCTTACATTCATCAAGGCAGTGAAATTTGATAATATGGGGGCATTTACTTATTCAGCACAAGATGGGACACCAGCAGCCCGTATGGTTGATCAGGTTACAGAAGAAATAAAAGAAAATCGATATCACGAGTTAATGGCGGCTCAAGCAGAAATTTCTGAAGAAAATAATCGGAATCTGATTGGAGTTGATACAGAAGTATTGGTGGAAGAATTATTAGATGATGGATGTGGAAATCTTCAGGCTAAAGGCAGAGCATCTTTCCAAGCACCTGAGGTAGATGGTAATGTTTACATAGATCACCCTGGCGATTTACGGCCGGGTGACTTTGTTAAGGCGCATATTATAGATGGATACGCATATGATTTGATTGCGGAGAGAATAACAACAGATAGAGGTATATGATGATTGTTGAAATCATTACTACCGGCACAGAATTACTACTGGGAGAAATTGATAATGAGAACAGCAGATGGTTGGCGGTTTTTCTGAATCAGCACGGATTTACAGTAGCTTATATGACTACGGTGGGGGATAATGCTATGCGGATGAGAAATGCTATGGAAATTGCATTGTCTCGGGCAGATATAGTAATTACATCCGGCGGGCTGGGTGCGACACAAGGAGACATTACGAAGCGCATCGGGGCAGAAGCTTTAGGTATTCCTTATGTATATTATGAGGATCAGAATAGCCGTCTTAGGGATTATTATGAACGAGAAGGGCGAGTATATTCTAAACTCCTATCGCGACAGGCATGGTTCGGAGAAGGTTCCTGCATATTTGAAAATCATGTTGGTTCAGCTAATGGATCTGCATCTATTAAAAATCATAAAGCACTAATTCATTTACCGGGACCACCATTTGAAATGAAAATTATGGCAGAGAAAGAGATGATGCCGTGGCTTGAAAGTAATTTTGGACCGCAAGGTATTATTTATTCTGTTATAGTAACTATAACAGGGTTGACAGAGACAGAAATTGAATCCCGTATAATGGATCTAATTAAGGCGCAGGAAAATCCGACATTTGCTTTATTGGCAAGGCCGGGATATATTGCGCTTCGCATGACTGCGCATGGAAGTACTATACAAAATGCGCACGATTTGATCACTCCGTTCTTATTGATTATAAAAAAGCGGCTTCCTGTATCAGAGTATCATGTTGAATCTGATATTAGGAGTGATTTGGCAGAATTATTGATTCAGTATAAAATGACAATGAGCGCCGCTGAATCATGTACCGGTGGCATAATTGGAAAGTTAATGACAGATTTGCCCGGAAGTTCTGACTACTTTAAGGGGAGTGCTGTTACTTATTGGAATGATAGTAAAGAGAAGATTCTCGGTGTTTCAAAAAGTGTACTGGAAAGAGATACTGCTGTTAGTGCTGGTGTAGCTGGTGAAATGGCCGAAGGTAGCAGACGACTTTATAATAGTGATGTGTCGGTAGCCACTACCGGATATGCCGGTCCGGGGAATGGAATACATGGGGAGAGTCCTGGTCTTGTATTTATAGCTGTTTCAGGAAAATATGGAACAAAAGTCTATGAAGAACATTTTATGGGGAATCGTGAGAGTATCCGTTATGGCGCAGCAGATAAGGCATTATATTATGTTCTACAGTATATTAAATTAAATAAAGGAGGATAAAATGACAGTAAAAGTACAGAATACGGACATGAACTCAGAACGTCAAAAGGCTCTTGAAAATGCAATGCATCAAATTACCCGTGAGTTCGGAGCCGGTGCAATTATGCGATTAGGCGATATGAAGGGAAAATTGGATACAGAGGTTATTCCGACAGGTTCATTAGCTCTGGATATTGCAGTAGGGGTTGGCGGATATCCTCGGGGAAGGGTCATAGAAATTTACGGGCCGGAATCTTCCGGAAAAACGACATTAGCATTACATGCCATTGCCGAAGCACAAAAAAATAATGGTGTAGCGGCATTTATTGATGCGGAACATGCCTTGGATCCCGTATATGCTCATCATTTGGGTGTCGATACGGAGCGTCTTTTGATTTCTCAGCCGGATAGCGGAGAACAGGCATTAAGCATCTGTGAGCAGTTGGTGCGGAGCGGAGCGGTGGATATGATTGTTATTGACTCAGTAGCAGCTCTTGTTCCGAAACAGGAAATTGAAGGAGATATAGGTGATCAATCTGTAGGACTTCAAGCCAGATTGATGAGCAAAGCGCTTAGAAAATTAACCGGGATTATAAGTAAATCCAGGACCATCGTGATATTTATCAATCAGATTCGTGAGAAGGTTGGTATTATGTTTGGTAATCCTGAAACCACTACTGGTGGCAGAGCGCTTAAGTTTTATTCTTCTATACGGGTAGAAATCCGTCGCGGTGAAGCTATAAAAAATGGGACAGATGTGGTGGGAAACCGTACTCGTGCCAAAGTTGTAAAGAATAAAGTGGCCCCGCCTTTTAAAACAGCTGAGTTTGATGTGATGTATGGAGAAGGTATCTCAAAAGAAGGAACATTACTGGATCTCGCAACTAATATGGATATTATTCAAAAGAGCGGGGCATGGTACTCCTATAAAGGAAATCGTATAAGTCAGGGCCGTGAGGCAGCAAAGGCTTTTTTGAGAGAAAATCAGGAAATCGCTGCGGAAATTGATAAGATTATTAGGGATACTCTGGTGGTAGAACCGGAAAAATTCAATGTGGATGTTATTGCAAAGAATAAAGATGCAAAAGAGTAAAACAGCGTATGAAGCGGCCTTGCATTTACTGAAGTATCGTGGACAGAGTACTTATGAATTACGTAAAAAATTAAAAGACAGGGAATATCCTTTGCGGGAGATAGAAGAAGCTTTATCGAAACTTTTACACTATGGATATGTAAATGATTTAGATCTTGCTGAAGATTTGTTTAACTTATATAAGAGCAAGAATGCTTATGGAGATGTTTATATTCATAAAAAAATGAAATTGCGAGG
>ERZ791765.980-NODE-980-length-22411-cov-2.543478_pt1 | contig 22411 bp, 20 predicted proteins | sample MGYA00509949_ERZ791765 | MGnify/ENA primary metagenome ERZ791765 (study PRJEB30046, sample SAMN00791980) | human gut metagenome | study: EMG produced TPA metagenomics assembly of the A metagenome-wide association study of gut microbiota in type 2...
GTTCTTTTCTTATACTTCAATGCATGTAGAATGCAGGTAAGATAGATATCGAGCATAGATTTTTTATATATGATAATCCACCCGCTCATAGGGAGGGATTCTATGCTGCTGGAATTACAGCATGTAATAAAAAGGTTTCATGATAAAGAACTGCTTCATATACCGGTATGGCAGATTCATCAGGGTCAGCGGATTGGACTGATTGGCGCAAACGGATGCGGAAAAACCACACTTTTGCGGATTTTACAGGGAGTGTGTGGGGTTGAAGAAGGTGTTGTACGTAGATTTTGTACGCTTTCCTATTTTGAACAGCTGTCACAACAGGTTTCTTATGGGGATGGAAGACTACTGAGGGAATTATCTGTTTCTCATCTGAAACAGGTAAGCGGTGGGGAACAGCAGAGGCTGCGGTTGTCAAAAGCACTGAGCACACCCTGTCATCTATATCTTCTGGACGAGCCGACAAGCAATCTGGATCAGCAGGGAATTGCCTTTGTGAAAAAAGCCCTGCAGAATATGGATTCCTTTGTACTGGTTACGCATGAGCGTTCCCTGTTACAGGAGGTATGCAACCAGATCATTGAAATTAAGGATGGCAGGCTGCACATATATGAAGGTAATTATGAAAGCTATCTTTATCAGAAAGAGGAACATAGAAAATATCTGCAGCACCGTTACGATACAATCGAGAAGCAGCGTCACCAGCTGCAAAAGGCGTATGAGCAAAAAATAAAGCAGGCACAAAAGGCGAAGCGGAAGCCGCGAAATGTTTCAAACAGTGAACGTAAAATGCGGGGAAAGGTCGCGCTTCGAAAGTCCAAGGACGGTATCAGTAAGGCGATGTATCGGCAGGCGGATGCGATTGCAAGCCGTATGGAGCATTTGGAAAAGGTTGAGGTGTTAAAAGAGGAAGAAGCAATTGTGATGGATGTACAGGCGCTGGATCTGCCAAAAGGAAAATGGCTGTTGAAAGCAGAAGGACTAAGTGTTTCCTATGGAAGGCACAATGTGCTAAAGAATGTGCATTTCTTTATGAAAAATCACTGTAGAGTAGCTCTTGTTGGAGAAAACGGCTGTGGCAAAACAACGCTGCTGCAAGCGATTGTACAAGGAAATCCTGCGATATGGAAGGCACCAAAGGTGAAGATTGGCAGATTGTTTCAGCAGTTTGAGAATTTGAAGGATGAGCAAAGTGTATATGAGAATGCCATGGCGGATAGTGTGCAGGGGGAGCATGTCGTGCGCACAATTCTGGATCGGTTGTTATTTCAACAACAGGATTTGAAAAAGCCGGTAGCTGTGTTAAGCGGTGGAGAGCGGATGCGGCTTGGCTTTGCGAAGCTGATGGTAGGTTCCAGCAATCTGCTGCTTCTGGATGAGCCGACAAATTATCTCGATCTTCCTTCCATTCGCTGTATCACAAAGCTGCTGCAAAATTATGAGGGAAGTGTATTGTTTGTATCTCATGATGCGGCATTTATCAAAGAGGTCGCAACTGAGGTATGGGAGCTTCGCGAGCATACGCTGTACATGCCGCAGGACTGTGTGAAGTCATGCTTAAAAAGCAGGGACAAATCGATCCGGATATAGCGACAAAGCGAATGATTCTGGATATGCGCAGAAGTGAGGTGGCACATCGACTCATACAGGCATCAGGTGATCGGGAAGTACTGGAGAAGGAATATGCTGAAATAATGGAAAAACTGAAAAATCTATAGAAAGGGATTTGTCAATCTGTGCTTTTCATGATACCATGGACGGTAGCAGGTAGTCCGGATAGGAAAGAGATGCATGATTCGCGGATTCATGAAACTTCACAGGAGCATCAGGGCGATGAAATTCTTTCCAGGTCACTGCAAATCGTTGCCGCAGGGGGATTTGTGAACAGGCATATACGACCAAATATCAAACGGATATTTCTGATTCGACGGACTGACACGCTATCTTATATGAACGATAGCATTGCAGATGTCTTCTATGGAAGCTTCAATTCATTTTTTGATGCAGAGACGCTGCAACGATACAGCAGCTGTGGATGTGTCGATATTCTGCACAAGGTTGGCAAAGAATATGAGGCGATGATGAAATGGAAGGCATTATAAGTGAGCGTAGCATTCGATTACGTAAATGTTAACAAGGAGAAGCATACATGGACATACATAATCATAATCTGAATATACATTATTCCATACCGGAAAACTTATGGAATGAGCTGGTAGAAATGTTTGCACAGCTGCCGCATTATCGGGGCTTTAGTGATGGCTGTCCGCAATGGTATGGATGTGACGGAAAGCTGATTGAGGCTTCTTTGGAGACCAGTGGTCTGCAGTTTTACGCAGAGCTTCCACAGGAGGAATGGGATGCGTGGTTTGCGCAGTTTCAGCGCAGAGCAGAGAAAATCCTGGGATATCCCATAGGTGAACCGGAAGACGGATATGAATTTCGGATTTATGACTGAATAGAAAGATGAAATGATAAAGAATCGCTCAGATAGCAGTGGACGATGATTTTCTTCGCAAAAATCCATTGAACTGGCATCTGCCAATGTCAATGATTCTGTTACCAGAGAAGCGAATACCCGGAAACAGCAAATAGATCTATTTGACAAAATTCGAGATAGATTCGAAACCTTGCAGTATATTCTGGGTCACGCAGACATCAGTGTAGCCTTGAACACATACACCCATGTGAATTTCGATATGCAGAGGAAGAAGTATATCGGATAGCGAAGGATTAAAAAAGCCCGTTGGTAAGGATGCTTGCTTTACCGATGGATTTACAAGGATTGCAGGGAAAGACATGAGAAAACACGAAAAGATATGAGAGGATACCTTGAAAAACGGAAAACCCTGAAATATCAAGCGTTTGGAAAGAAACATAAGACTTAAATGGAGATATGAGCACATGATAAAAATACTATTCATTTGCCACGGCAATATCTGTCGATCCACAATGGCGGAATATGTTATGAAGGATTTGGTGAAAAAAGAAGGAATGCAGGACAGATTTTATATTTCATCCGCCGGCACAAGCCGCGAAGAAATCGGAAACGGAGTTCATTATGGAACACGCCGTAAGCTGCGTGAAGAAGGAATACCGGTGGGAAATCACAGGGCTGTACAGATGTGTGAAGCAGATTATAAAAAATACGATTATTTGATTGGTATGGATGGCGCAAACATGAGAAACATGGAACGTATTGTTCATGGTGATCCAAAGCATAAGCTGTATCTGCTGCTTGACTTTACAAGCCGCCCGGGCGCAATTGCCGATCCATGGTATACTGGTAACTTTGATGCTACGTTTACCGATGTGATGGAAGGCTGCAGTGGTCTTCTGAAGTATTTGAAATCACAGTGGACAGATGAGAATTATTGACAGTGATATACGCAAGAAAAAACACGCATGAAATTGTGAAGGGTTCTTTCTTACTTTAGGGTGTTTGCAAAAGGGAGACTTCAACTTCTATTGATAACTACAATCGTATGGAAGTCTCCCTATGTTAAGTTTACCTGCAATCGAGAAAGAGCCTATTACTTTCTTTTAATGCTGTATAGATTTCAGTAATTCTGCTCGAATAGCTGTTTAAGAATTTAAGAGCAAACTTTTTAGCGCTCCTCAAGAACATCCTTTTTCAATACCTTCAGCAGCAGTGCTGTGATGACAGAGCCGACAAGTATTGCAACAACAAACCAAAGTTGATTTTCTACGACCGGAAGTACAATGAATCCGCCATGCGGTACCGGGCATGCCACATTTCCAAAGGCCCCGATCAATGCCCCGACGATATTTCCGATAATACATGCAGGATACACAGCCTTCGGATCTTTGATAGCATACGGAATTGCTCCCTCTGTTATCCCCAGACATCCCATAATACCTACAGCTTTCGCATTATCACGTTCTTCCTCACTATATTTTTTCTTAGCAATAATCGTGGATAAAAAGATTCCAATCGGAGGAACAGCTACCAGAATTCTGAATATTCCATTAGGCTCCATGATCCCTTCATTGATCATAGAAAGTGTAAACATGGAGACAGCTTTTGTCACAGGTCCTCCAAAATCAATTTCACTAAAGAACCCCATAAACACTGCCAGCACAGCTTTTCCACTGCCGTTCAAAGTCACCATCAAATCTGACAGCGCCTGCATCAGAAAGGAAATCGGATATCCTATTATAAAATAATAAGCAAGGCCTAGTACAAGGACAGTTGAGATTGGAATGACCAAAATAGGCATGATGGAGCGAATCGTTTTCCCTACCTTTAATCCCTTCATCCATTTCGCCATATAGCCCGCAAGCAGACCTAAGATAAGTGCTCCCAGAAATCCTGCCTTAACCTCAACACCATTGATCATGATAGCATTGTTTGCAATATAACCTAAAATGAATCCCGGTGTAAGACCCGGTTTCCCGGCTACAGAATATGAAATATAGGCAGCGAATACAGGGATCATCATCGCCATTCCTGCTTTTCCCAGCTGATTCAAATAGGTCAGCAACGGCCCATTAGGAACAAGTCCTGTTTCCGTCTGCGTTGCACCCAATAAGGAAACTGCCAGGATCACACCACCGGCAACGACAACCGGCATCATAAAGGATACGCCACTTAACAAATGCTTTTGAATATCTTTCCAAATCGTTTTCATAATTATCAATTTCCTTCTACGAGTGCAACCGCTCTATCTACCAGCTTTTCCACATGCGAAATTGCTTCATCCACATCAGTATGTAATACACGCTTATTCTCAAATCGTTCCTCCCCCTCAATAACGACACTGACTGCCAGAATTACAACATCAGCTTGAGCTACATCCTCTTCACTTAGTTCATTTTCTATCCCCAAACCGCCCTGTGTTTCGATTTTCACATCAAAGCCTCTTTTTCTGCATTCCTTTTCCAGACACTCCTGTGCCATATATGTATGTGCAATCCCTGTTGGGCATGCTGTTATTCCTATAATTTTCATGTGTTTTCCTCCATCACTTTCTCATTAATTTCATGTAACATAACGAATACCTCGTGTTCATTATCCGCATTCCGCAATCGTTCCCTGAAGCTGCTATCCATCAATTTTTTACTGATTTCCGAAAGAAACCGGAGATGCAGGTTATTCTCATTTTTTTCAGGCACGGCAATCAGAAATATCAAATCCACCTCATTATTGTTTCTCGTATCCCAGATAAATTCATGCTTTGTTTTCATGAAGGATACAAATGGTTCTCTGACGCTGCTGCTCCGGCCATGCGGTATAGCTACTTTAAAGCCTACAGATGTGGGTAATATGTGTTCTCTTTCCTGAACACTTTTTAAAAACAGGTTTTTATCGCTTAATAATCCAACAGTATCTGCCATATCTGCAATAAATGTGATAACTGTTTCACGATCACGGATATCTTTGTTTAAATATAAAAGATTTTCTCTAATCAAATCGGCTTCCTCCAAATATATATTTTATAACAGCCTTCTTATTCTTCATGGAAGACAGCTTTTCTATCATTTCCTTTGTTTTGATAAGTGAAAAGGCTTCTTCCAAAATAACCTTTGTTTTTGCTGTATCCTCGCTGTTCAATGCGAAAAATACAATCACCTTCACACGGTATTTAGACCATTTCACCGGCTCCTTATTGATCCATAAAGCCAATTGTGTTTTTCGTACAGTGGAAACTGCGCCATGAGGTATTGCACCTCCAACCGCGATATCCGTTCCTCCTTTCTGCTCTCTTTCCCATACACTGGTTTCAAAATGCGCATCTACACAGCCTTCTTTATTCAGGCCCATACAGACCTGATGAATAATTTCATCCTTTGTTATTTTCCCATCATTAATATAAATATTTTTCTCATGCAAATACTGTGGGATTTCAATAAAGCGTACATCCGCTTCCTTGGGTATTGATAACTTTTTCTTATATAGCTCTTCAATCCTCTGTATATCAGAATCATTGATCAGCATTGAAACAACTACAACCGGTTTATCAAGGCTTTTCAAAGGTATGGTTGACACTATAAAATCGATACTCCTTAATTCAAATGAGTTGATCGTATCAATCGATGCCGCTTCAATTATGTCTAAAGGCGGCAGGACACTTCGTATCCTGTTGGCAATCAATTCCGAAGTTGTTATCCCGTTTGGACACACAACCAAAATACGCTTACTCTTTTTTTTCTTCTCCAATGCATTCTGGAAATGAAGCATAAGAAAGCCAACCTCATCCTCAGTAAGCGTGACCCCAAGCGTTGTCCTTATAGAGTCCATAATCATCCAGGTCAAATCAAACATCAAATGATATTGCTGCTTAATTTCAAATAACATCGGGTTAGTGATATAAATTCGATTTTTCAACCGATATATCATCGGTTCCAGATGCAGACAGAGATTGTAAAACAAATCCTGATCCTGCGTTAAATCAACATCGACGCAGTTTGACATTCTTTCAATTAAATTCTCAACTATATGCTTAAATGGATTTCCCCGTCTATGTAAAGAGCTGTTGAGCATAATCCGATTTGCACTCAAATACATAGAAAGGAAATATATATCGCCATCCTCATAAGTGATGTTTAAATCCTTCTTCAGAATACGAAGTAAATCATCACCAATCAGATAATACATCATCGCCATTATCTGATCGCTGTAAAATGCATTATGGATAATTTTGTGATGGTATCCTTTTCTCAAGCGATGACATAATACAATCATGACATTGAACAGATTGATTAAATAATGCTGTGCAGCAATATATATGTTGAAATCATCCAGCGCCTGAATTGTTGTGTAGCATGCTGTTATAATATCTGTATCATAGAATTCCTTAAACAATGCCAGCATTGCATCATCCGTGAATGTCAGATTTTCCGATGCTATCAGATATTCATTAAATGAGATTAACGCCTTTTGCCATTCTATTTCTGTCCCCGTCAGCCTGGTACCGTTTTCATCTCCGATCAGTGACACTGTCGCATCATTTAAAATATGCTCTTTTATGTAATGGATATCTGCAATAATCGAGCTTACCCCCACCATATAACACGCAGAGGCTGATTGAAAGGTGATTCTATTTTCATAAAACAGTAGTTCTTTCATAAGCTGCTTTCTACGCTGCTCCGGCCGATATTTATCCATATGCTCTACAAAGCGGGCCTCTTTTCTGTTTTTCAGCTTTAATCCGGCACTAGGCTTTTTTTCAAATTCTATTCCCTGATTTTCCAGCTGCGCAATATCATTATGTATTGTTCGCTTTGATACAGTAAAAGTATCAGCAAGACTTTGAACAGTCATATAATTTTCGCTGTATGTTAATATTTCCAGTAGCTTTTTTTGTCTTTGCGCAGCCTTCAAGTGAATCTCTCCTATCTATAATAATTCTTTTTCGAATACTTCTAAAGATTTCAACATATGATCCTTTCGCATTTTCTGAATATCTTCCTTCTCAAAAAGACCGCCTGCTGTTCCTACATAAGTATAACCTGATTGTAAAGCTTTTTTCACATTTCCTGCCTGAATACCTCCGACCGCCATGAGAGGAAGCTCTCCCATTGGTTCACAGAGCTTTTTTGCATAATCAAAGCCTACTTCATTCGCTGGAAATACCTTTACGATATCAGCTCCCATTTCCAAAGATTCTGCGATTTCGGATGGTGTAAAAGCCCCGGGAACTGCAATCACATTGTGCTGCTTGCAATAATCGAGCATCTTCTGATTCATTTTTCTCGGAGATAAAACAAAGACTGCCCCTGCTGCAATCGCCTGAACCAGCTCATCATATGTCTGAACGGTTCCAGCGCCAATATGCAATCTCCCTTGAAACTCATCAGCAATCTTTTTGATGATTTCATATGCATTGCTGGTATTTAAAGTAATCTCCATGTTTTTCACATAGCTGCTGTTAATCAGAACTTCAGCAACACAGCGTACCTGCTCATAGGTATACCCTCTTAAAATCATCGTCACTTTCGATAATTCCATATCAAATCCTCCTTTACAGGAAAATAGTATCACGCATTCACACCCTCGAAAATGCCTTTTTTCTGCAACAATATTGTTGCAATTCTATTTACTGCTCCCGTATTTTATGCAAGCAATCGCATATAGAATAGTAGTGGGACACATTCATCACCTTTACCGTGATATAAGAAACTACAGGTCATACTGATCAAATTATCAGCATTTCTCCTTAAGGAAAAAAGCAAAAAAAAAACCAGTGCCTTTCACTATTTGCGAAAATGCTTCCGGTTTTTTTATACAATATCCATATATTGCTTATTCCACAAATTTCATATTCTCTGGCAGGTTTTCCACAGTCTCATCCAGCCTATTGCAGAATATCTGTTCAAAGGCATCCGCATTTGTGAATTTGCAGAAGCCCTTTACAAACAGCTTGCTGTCATCGATCAGCAGATAGCTGTGATTGCTGTTTTTCATCGCAATTTCCTTCAGTTCCCTGGTTCCCATTTCCGCAGTATAGCATTGCCCGCTGATAGGGTCCATGCCTGCACAGCCGATAAAGGCTCTGTCGAAATTATATAGACCAAGCATATTCTGCGCCATCGGTCCCTCACTCATGTGATATTTCGCATTGAAATCTCCACCGATGATGATGATTTGTGCAACCGGATCGTGCAGCCGCTGTACAATCAGCTGGTTATGCGTCACGATTTTGATGGGACGGCTTTGCAGATAGTCAATCATGGCAACGATACTGGTTCCTCCATCCAGAAAGACACATTCACCATCCTCAACAAGCTCACTGGCACTGCGGCAGATTCTGGATTTTCTGTCAAAATTGATCAGCATACGATCCTGCATCAGCAGCTCTCTGGATTCCGTCAGAATCTGATTCAGGCTTTCTCTGACAGCACCGCCGTGCACTCTTCGCACCTTTCCTTCCTGCTCCAGCTCCATCAGATCGCGTCGAATCGTGGTCTCACTGATGTTAAGCTGCTTTGCGACATCCCGTACATGGATGGTTCCTTCTCTTTCCACCTTCTGCAGCAGATATAATTTACGCTCTGTAGACAGCATACAATCACCTCATTTATGTTAACAGTATAGCATACGCAGGACAAAAAGTCCGCAATATGATGTAACAAAGGTTAGACAAATCAGAAAGAAGAAAGAGCATTCCTGACAGCAGGGCTTCGTTATGGCTATGGTCATCTCTGACAGCTTTCCCTGTTTTAATACCCTTACGGATGTTCAATGGGAACACATCAACACCTGTTTCATCCGCCATGGAAATTCACAACAGCATACAGACACCCTGCATGAAACTGAATATGCCTGTCACTATCTAGGACTTCATCTATTAACCGTTATGGCTTTATATATATGTATATAGCTTACAGAAATACAAGTCTCTCTGGGATATCGTCAATACATATTTATGCAGACAGCATAGCTTATACTGTATCAGAAAGTGAGGTGAGCAGTATTATTATGATGATTATGCCTGCATGGACAATTGCTGTGCAGAGCAGGCGCCATCCTGCAGCAGTGCTGAAAGCTGCTGTTGTGAGGGACCACAGGGTCCGCGAGGATATCGTGGAGCTACCGGACCAACGGGTGCCACAGGATCAAGTGGAGCAACAGGCGCTACCGGTCCCACAGGACCTGCCGGGTCTTCGGAAACCGTTTGCTGTGACTGTAAGGAGCAGATAAGAAATATCCTCCAGCAGATCATTACGCTTTATCCGAATCAGGATTTATTTATTACGCTGGAAAGCGGAGATGCCGCTGTCGGACGTGCAGGCGCACTGCTATTGGGACCGAATGGACGTACCGGCGTATTCGAGGTTATAAACTCTCAAAATACTTCCCAGTATCTATCAATCTGCAGTATTGATACGATTCAGATCAATGATGCCGTGTACAATGACGCCATTGTATATTTACCAGAGCCGGTGCCTGCCTTGACGGATTGCTGTGCTGATTGTGATGCTGTTATCCGTTCTCTACTCCCGGTAGGAAGAGAAAATGTCTATATCACTACCAACACACAGACGCCTTCCATTGGAACGGTTATAAGAAATGAATATGGTATGATTGTTCTTGCCAATCAGACAAACAGGAATATCACCTTTGTTTCAAGCTGCAGTATAGATTTATTTATCCTGTAAAGGGATGCGCGGAGGTTAGGACATCTCCGCTTTTTTCTGCCTCCATAGCAAGCCGGCGGAGGTATTGCCATAAAGATGCCTGGAAGCAGGTGAATCTTCCCTGTGTTATGTAAAGAAATTGCAACGGATATGGGAGAATGTAAATACAGGATTTGTATGTTCCCCATATACTGGAACGTATTAGAAAATGAGGTGAAAGCTATGCACTATGATGAATACGATGACAGCTGCTGTGATCCATGCAGTATACCCTCCTGTCATCCATATGACTGTACCCCGTGCTGCTGTCCGGGGCCGCGCGGTCCACGCGGTTTTCAAGGTCCGACCGGGGCAACAGGACCTATTGGAAATACGGGGCCGACAGGAAATACAGGTGCCACAGGTCCAACCGGGACTTCTGTTATCACGAATGCACTCTCAGCACTGAATATTTCCGCTGCTACCGTTTCGGTAACATCCGATGGGACGAATATTCCTCTGCCAGTTCAGCCCTATATAAACGGATTTACGGCAAATGCTTCGAATACGCAGTTCACAGTTAATCAAACAGGTACCTATTTCATATCCTATGTTATCAAAATGACATCCGGATTGCCAATGTCATCAAGAATAACACGGAATGATACGCCGATATTAAATTCTATCAGTACGTCCTCAACATCCTCTAATGAATATAGTGTATCATTCATGCAGTCTTTAACAGCAGGGGATGTTTTATCATTACAAATTTACGGAGTAAATGGTACGGTTACCCTGCAATCCGGCACCGGAGCATCATTAAATATTGTTAGAATAGCCTGATGTATAGAAACAAGATTCTGACATTTTTATCACAATACCTGAATATTTGCATTCTATTAACTGATATCCTCTGGTCCTGCAATACCATTCACATCATGTGACTGGTATTGTTTTTACGAGGGGATACCCCAAAGGAGTATCCGATGAAAAGTCTGAAGACGCTATCCTTTCGTTCTATGTAGGATGTACTTCAGACAGATTAGAAAAAGGAGTGCTTTTTTTGCTTTGGGATATGTATTTATATAAAATCCGGGACTTTAACACGACACGAATTTTTATCTTACATATACTGTACTGTTTTAGAAAGTGAGGTGAGCAATATGCATTACGATGATTATAATTACCATGATGACTGCTATGGCGAGGATGCTTCATCCTGCAGCTGTGACTGTAACAGCTGTTGCCAGGGACCGCGGGGACCACGCGGATTTCGGGGAGCAACCGGACCGACGGGTTCAACAGGGGCTACCGGGGCGACAGGACCGGGTGTAGGCGCTACCGGGCCTACCGGAGCTACCGGGGCGACCGGAAATACAGGACCGGCAGGATTACGCGGAAATACCGGACCGACAGGAAGCACAGGAGCTACCGGAAACACGGGAGCTACGGGCATGACACCTGTGATTACCGTTGCGGGAACCATTACCGGAGATCCGGGAACACAGGCCAGTGTCACTGAGACATTTACACCTTCCGGCGCTTCATTGCTGTTCACTATACCGGCAGGACCAACGGGTCCGACCGGAAGCACAGGCTCAACCGGCGCTACGGGAAATACCGGACCCGTCGGGCCAGCAGGCGCTACGGGGGCGACTGGTGCCAGCGGCATAACAGGAGCTACTGGAAATACCGGAGCGAACGGTGTAACCGGACCAACAGGACCTATGGGTAACACCGGAGCCAACGGCGTTAGCGGGCCAACAGGCAATACCGGGGCGACAGGACCGACCGGTGCGACGGGAAGCACGGGGCCTACCGGACCAACGGGACCTGCCGGGCCTACCGGTATTACCGGAGCCGATGGTGGAATCGGTCCTATCGGACCGACCGGGTCAACAGGCAGTACCGGAGCTACCGGAGGGATTGGACCAACCGGAAGCACAGGGGTAACAGGACCGACCGGGGCTACCGGAAACACTGGAGCTGACGGCGTAACAGGACCGACCGGAGCAACGGGAAATACCGGAGCCGATGGTGCTGCCGGGCCTACCGGACCGACTGGTGCTACAGGAAATACCGGTTTAACAGGTGCTACGGGACCGACCGGGGCTATGGGAAACACCGGGGCTGACGGTGCTACGGGACCAACTGGTGCCACGGGAAATACCGGACCGGATGGTGCTGCCGGGCCTACCGGACCGACAGGCGCTACGGGAAGTACCGGTTTGACCGGAGCAACGGGACCGACTGGAGCAACCGGAAACACCGGGGCTGATGGTGCCACAGGACCGACCGGAGCCACTGGTGCAACGGGAGCTGATGGCGCAATCGGTGTCACTGGAGCAACCGGAGCTACCGGTCTGGCAGGAAGCTCTGCAATCATTCCTTACAGCTCCGGTATTCCGTTATCACTAACAACGATTGCTGGCGGACTTGTTGGTACACCGGGCTTTGTCGGCTTCGGCAGCTCTGCGCCAGGTGTCAGCATTGTAGGTGGTGTTATTGACCTGACCAATGCAGCGGGAACGCTGACAAACTTTGCATTTTCCATGCCAAGAGCAGGTACCATAACTTCCATTTCTGCTTTTTTCTCAACCACTGCCGCTTTGTCGCTGGTTGGCTCCACTGTAACGATCACAGCAACACTTTATCAGTCTACAGCACCAAACAATTCCTTCACAGCTGTCCCAGGAGCAGTTGTGACACTTGCTCCGGCAATAACCGGAGTAATCGCTATCGGAACAATATCCTCCGGTACAACAACAGGTCTATCGATTGCAGTTACAAACCAGACCAGACTGCTGCTTGTATTCACTGCTACTGCTGCCGGATTGAGCCTTGTCAACACAGTTGCCGGCTATGCCAGCGCAGGAATCGCTATATCCTGATAGACAACTGCACATCCGAATCGTTTTTCTTTCATAAAACCGGACAATCAGTTAACAGCTGATTGCCGGATACTTAAAAAAATCATATCTTTTCATCAGAACCGGGACAATACCATTCCCCATTTTTAAGCTCAGCCATATACTAAAATGAATTAACATAAATGAGGTGAACGATATGCATTATGATGACTATGATTTTGATGACAAAAACTGCTGCAATGAATGCAGTTCTTCATCCTGTGACCAGGGTGACTATGATGTATGCTGCTGTCCTGGACCGCGGGGGCCGCGGGGATTCAGAGGTCCGGCAGGAGAAGCAGGTGCCACTGGAGCTACAGGAGCTACCGGAAATACAGGTCTCACCGGCGCTACGGGCGCTACCGGATTATCTGAGACGATAACCATTCGTTCCACAACAACAGCTGACCCGGGAACACCGGCACAGGTACATGACAGCGGGGGGCCAAATCATGTACTGGATTTCGTTATTCCCCGCGGTGATACCGGAATTACAGGGGCTACGGGACCGACAGGACCCGGCGTAGGAGCTACCGGGCCGACAGGCGCAACCGGTGCTACTGGAAATACAGGGGCAACAGGCCCTATCGGAGCCACAGGACCAACTGGGGCAAACGGAAATACCGGACCGACGGGTGCCATTGGCGCTACGGGTGAAAATGGAGCAACTGGGCCTACCGGACCGACAGGGCCGACGGGAGCCACGGGACCAACTGGGGCTACCGGAAATACAGGTGCTACAGGTACCACTGGTGTTACAGGGGCCGATGGTGCCATCGGACCGACAGGTCCTATTGGCGATCCAGGCCCACAGGGGGAACCAGGGCCGCAGGGAGAACCCGGACCACAGGGTGAACAAGGACCGCAGGGTGAAACAGGAGCTACACCGATCGTAAGAGTTGGAAGTACGACAACCTCCGAACCGGGTACTCCTGCCGATGTGTCCTACGTTGAAACACCGGACGGCATCGAGCTGAATTTCATCATCCCGCGCGGGGATACTGGACCAGGCGGTGGCGGAGGAGGTCTACTTGCCTATGGTGGTAAGTATAATGATTCAGCCCAGACACTGAATTTGTTAATCGGTGCTGAGCAGCAGCTGCCTCTTCCTGTGGATATGCCTGCTTCCAATGTTGATCTTGCCCCTGTGAATGCATTAACCATAGTTACCAGCGGTGTCTATGAAATCAACTATATGTTCAACGCTTCCGCTTCACTGGGTGCTGCCGTTACCCTTGCTGTACGACGCAACGGTGCAGCCATACCGAGTACGGAAGAACGCCATCTGCTGGCAATCGCAACAGAGTCCATCTATTCCGGCAGTGTGATTGAAACCTTATCAGCCGGTGATATAATCGATATGGCAGTCAGTGCGGCTATCGCCTTAACGCTGACCCTGAGTACAGGCGTTACCGTCACACTGAGTGTGAAGCGTCTGGATGATGCTTTGGCAAACTAGCAGCACTGTCTTAAAGAAAAACACCTCCCTTCTGCTTACATGCAGCTATGAACGGGAAGTGTTTTTTCTTATACATGCTTTTCAAAGGAACGGGCAAGGCGGTAGCATGCAATGGAAAACAGAAAATAACCAAGGATGGAAAACAATAGATTCCACATTCCGGAAACAGATGTCATACAGCTTTCATTATACAGCAGCGGATACAGACTCACCGCATCCAGAACATGAATACCGGCGGCAGACAGTAGCAGTGGAAACAAAAAAATCAACAATGCCGATAACAGCGTAAACAGCTGCTGACGGACACGGACAGAAACCATAAAGCAGAACATGATAATCGGAAGCAGGGCACACATTCGAAGGATTGCCGCCATTATCATAAAGCCTGCAATATGGATACCGGCTGGCAGCTGTGCAAACTCCTGCAGGGACGTAATCGACGCTGTAATGCATGGAAATCCATAGGTTTTTGCATGAAGGAGCAGCTGTGGAAGACGCGCCATGATAAACAGGGCAGTACCGCATAGTAATGCAAGTATCAGCTTTCTGTTTACCAGCGCCTTTTTTGCATGCACGCATGTCTGTAACAAAATCTGCCGTTTATTGCGATATTCAATGCATTGAAGATTCGCTATACTCAGCAGAAACAGGAAGAGAAAGATCAGTGTACTCCAGCGATCAGATACAAAAAACTGTCGCCGATAGCCAAAGGGAGCTACAAACTGACGTGAGGAATCCTGCTTTACATATTCATATTCCTGCAGCACCTCCTGAAAGATTTCCTCCTTTAACAGCATGTTGGAAATCGGCTCCACCTGGCGGCGATACTGCGCCATACTGATTTCTTTTTGATCAAGACGCTGTTGCAGACGTGCCTCCTGTTTGTGCAAATCCTCATAATAGGTCTTTTCCTTCTGAAGAAACTGCTCCTTTTCTTTGGTCAGCTCCCCCTGCAGCGTTTGCATATAAGAGGACCACAACCGTTCCTTTTCACTTGTATACAGCTGCGTATGCGAATAGCTGTACAGCTGAAATCCGGCAAAAGCCAGCAGGACGAGCGCTATTTTCTGTACCCAGAAAAGCTTATAGCACTCCTGTACCCATAAACTGCAGGTGACGGGCATATGTATACGCTGTATCCATGCCGGAAGCTGACAGCTGCGACCAGAGCGCTCCACCATGATATGCAGCAGCACGAACAATAGTACAGCCGTAATGAAAAGCAGGCTGCCGTAAAGCAATGTTAGGGATACAGGCTGTTGAAACACATTGAAATTCACATAGCCCTGTAACAGCTCAATCACCTGAAACAGGCGAATCGGATTCAGATAATACAGTACACGGAAGGTCCCGGTCGGAGATAGGAATATATGCATGAACAAGGATAACAGAACACAGGCAATCATACTGAGACAGCTGATTACCCTATGCTTAAAAACCGTGCAGAGAAGCAGCATTGCCTGAGCGAAAATAAAACAGATGCATATCTTCAGAAAGAAAAACAGCAGAAGAAACTGGAAAATACTGATCGGCAGCGTGGATTGCTGAAAAGCCGCAAGCGATTGCAGGGAAGCAGACAGGTGAATGCCGCCATACGCAAGCTCCATAAGCAGAAGATTACTGCCGTAAAACAGGCCAACAATCACAGCGGAGGATACTGCAATGGAAGCTGTCTTCGTATTCATATAGGTATGCCGGCCGCGTAAAGTCCCATACAGCATCGGCTGCAGCTTTCTTTGACTCTCCTGCTGAAATACCATGGTCGCAAATAGAAAAATTGCAAGCATGACAAGTACAGCGGTTATGGGATATGATAACGCCTTCAGCAAGGCATCCTGCAGCTGAAAATCAATAGATACTGTATGCATTGCCGCATAATCCTCTTTGCTTTTCTCTATATTGCGGATGGAGAAGCTGTCTTCCTTTGCAAATATGGAAATAGCGGATATCGTTTTTGCCTTCTGTTCGACCTCTTTGAGAAAATCCGCATACCGCTTCACCGTATCCGCCTGTTTTATAATCGGCTGCAAGAAAGCATTTTCCGCTTCCAGATCACCGGTATATAAAGAAGGTATAGTTCCGCTTTGATCAAGCTCGGGAAACTGGTCGCGCAAGGCTGCAATCCGCATCTCCGCCTGCGGGTCGTGCTGTGTTTTCAGATTGCGGATTTGTTCACGTACAAAGGCGAGCTCCACGTCGTGTGCATGCCCCTGCAGATACGTAAAGCGCTCATCACTGGATAAGGTCTGCAGATGGGTGGATAATTTCTGATAGGCTGTTGTTTCTGCGCCCTGCTGCCCCCATGTTTCGTAGGAAAGAAAGCCGATATTGCATAACAGCAGCAGGAAAAGAAACAGCAGAAACCTTTTATTTTTCCACAGCTTATACAGCTCCATTGCATACAGATTTTTCAACATGATGCTTCCCCGGCAAACAGATGCAGATACAGCTCCTCCAGTGAAGCGATACCGGGATGGCAAAGCAGCAGCTCATCAACACCACCCTGTGCGATCAGCTTGCCCTGCTTTAAAAAGATAACCTCATCTGCAATGGATTCCACATCACTTACCACATGGGTTGCAATCAGCAGGGTATGCTCCTCCTTCAGCGAATCAAACACACGACGAAGAGACACCCGCTCCTTCGGGTCCAGGCCTGCCGTCGGTTCATCGAACAGCAGAATTTCCGGACTCCCCAGCAATGCCTGCGCAACCAGGATACGCTGCTTCATACCACCGGAATATGCACCGCAGCGCTGCTTGAGGTGCTGTTGCATATTCACAAGCTCTGCGACACGCAGCACCTCCTTTCGTATCTGCTTTCTGTCAATGTTTTTCAGCAAAGCCATATAGGTCAGAAACCGTTCCCCGCTGAATTCATCATACAGTCCCTGCTGCTGCGGAGCATACCCGAGCAACGCATAATACGCCTGCTTCAGCTCACGGATATCCTTATCATTGTACAAAACACTGCCTTCCTCATAGTTCAGCTGATTGCACAGGATATTCATCAGCGTTGATTTTCCGGCACCGTTGGGGCCAAGAAGTGCATAGATGCCATGGGAAAGACGCAGGTCGATATGATGCAGCACCCTTTTATCCGCATAGGATTTACTTACATTTTTGATTTCCAGCATGCTGCTATTCCCCTTTCACAATGACATCCACCGGTATATAATCCGCCTTGTTGTTCCAGTAGTCCTTCTTTTTTATCAATCCGTAGGCATAGCTGCTTGCCTCATACTGATCCGTACCTGCCCATGTCTTCTTTACCTCTCCGACCTGATCATAGATGACATAATACATGTCCCTGGATTCTCCAAGCAGGCGGATCGGCTCCTGTGTATCCGACATTTGCAGCGTAGCCGGTTTCAAGCTGTCATCCTTCAAGCTGTATATATATTCCTTTTCTCCCAGATACAGGAACAGATGGTCATCTTCACCAAACATCAAGCTGGCTGATGATGTATCCAGCTGCTTTCGAGCATATACCTTGCCATCCTTCATATTCAGCTGCTTCAGCATGCCGCCGGTATCCGTATAATAGATACTGTCGTTGACAAAGACACCCAAAGTATCCGCATCTGTATGAAAGCTTTTTTCCACCCTTCCGCTATCCACATTGACGCGTTCATACGCAATCTCGGCCTGCTGTGATGCGCGGTCATAGCCTGCAAAATCCCCCTTATCCAAAAGCTCTTCCGGATCTTCTTTATAACGGTAGGCATTGACGATAAGATTTCTTCCCATACACCCCAGAATGCTTTTGTTTTTCATATCCGCAACCACCTTTTGTTCGCCGCTGCTCAGTTGTATGGCATACAGCTTTTTTTCACGGACCACCTGTACGGCGGAGCTCATTTCTCCCTCTTCGGTACTCACATTCTCCGTTTTCTCAACAGGAACATACAACACATCACCGGCTACTGCCCAATCCTCATAGCTGAAGCCATAGCCGCTTGGAAGCTGACAGAGCTCTTTGCGGTTCTTACCATCCAGATCCATTTGTAAAATTCTAGCAGGTACGGTTACAGTCTCATTTTTTTCATTAACAACACTATCCTCATTTGCTATCAGATATACATGGTCCTGCTGAACGATCAGCTGCGTAATCATATCCAGACCTGCATAATATGAGGTGCAGGAAGTGTCATTGTGTCTGCACTCCGGCTTATCACATAAAAAGATTTCTTTCTTATTCTCATAATCGGTATATAAGATATTGGAATACAGGTTCCCTCCACCGTTATCGATGGTTTTTATACGGTAAAAGCCCTGTTCATTTCCATCCCCCTGATTGAGGGAGCGAAACGACCATCTCTTTAGCTGCAGCGCTTCATTGGAGACACTCTGCTTCTGTGATTTACCGCCAGCTTTATCCGATATGGCTTGTTCCCTGCTTACACAGCCTGCAAGCAGTGTAATACAGCAAAGCAGCATGCATAGTTTTTTCATTATATCATCTCCTTGCTGCTACTTTAGCATCCGGTTGTATCACAGTTGTATATTCTGCGAGTATCTTTTGTTCACTGTTAATACGATGCAGCGTTGACAAAAAACAATAGAAAAAAACGCCGATATTCAGCGTTCTCAATGCTGTATATAATTATACAATGTCGTAGAGGTATGCTGCCCCAATGGTGTGATTCCCATCGTAAATCGTGAGGAATCCTCTAAATCCTCCACCTCGCAATACACCTGTACCTTCGCCTGATAGGATTCATAGCCATATCTGGTATAGGTCCAGTCCTTTAGGGAATCAAGACCCAGATACTGAATCATATTCCAGGCGAATTCCTTACGCTCCTGTTCGCTGTACTGCTTTACTTCATACCTGTAAAATTCAAGATTCAAAATCTTCTCGGTCTGCTTGTCCAGTGTGAAATCCCCGATATTATCATTCGCTGTATTTAGGCGGTATACCTGATTCAGCTGCCAGGCACCGCTTTTTTCACTCATTTGGGACAAAGTGCCGAATTCGACGGAAAAGGGCTCCCCCTTCTTCAAATCCAGCAGCTCATAGGGAAAGATTCCCTGTGCAAGCAGCTGATTCAGCTCCCTGCTATATTTCTTTTTCGCCTCTGTAAGCTGACTCTGCTGCTTCTCTGTATAGGCACTCATATCGGACAGATGAAAGCTTTCATTATCCATCATGGTTTCATTACCCTGATAGAAATTGGCATATACTCTGGAGACAACCGGATAGTTTTTGGCGATATCCTCCGTGGATGACTGCCACACGATATCCTTATCCACTGCAACGCTGTCCTGGATGTAAAAGATACCCAGCGGCAGCAATACAGACAGACTGCAAACGCCCAGACACAAGGCAAATGCAATTCTAGTTTTCATGATCGACCACCTCCAGCAGCATCGCAACAACCGTTCCCTCATGCAGTTTACTGGTAATCAGCAGGGGACTGCCATGCAGATCGCAGATTCGCTTGACGATACTCAGGCCAAGACCTGCACCGCCCTGTTGCCGGGCTCTTGACTTATCCGCCATATAAAACGGCTGGGATGCCTGCTGGATATCCTCTTCCCGCATACCGATTCCATGATCCGTTACCGATATGCGATAGCTCTTCCCGCACAGCTCTCCCTTTACGAGTATTTCCTGAGCGGCGTCGGATGCCTTGATGGCATTATCGATCAGATTGCGCAGGGCACTGAAGAGCAGCTCCTCCAACGCATACACCGTACAGGAAGCACAATGGAAGCAAAGCCGATCCGTAATGGAAACAGCATCGTAATATTGGCGCAGCTGCTTCACCACACTGGCAATAGAAACGGGCTGCAGCTGTATGTCCTTCCCGCTCAGGGATAGAAGATCCATTAGGGTATAGGACAGTTTTTCCAGACGCTTGCCCTCTGTATAAATATAATCCGCACATTTTTTCCTTGTGTCCACATCACAGTCATACGTGCGCAAGGTGTCCGCAAACCCGAGAATCGCTGTCATCGGTGTCTTGATTTCATGGGCAAAATTGCTCATAAAATCCTCCCGCTGTGCAAGGTTTACCTCCAGCTGTTGAATGGTCTGCTGGGTCGCTTTTGCCATCTCATCAAAGCTGCGGCTCAGCTCTCCGATTTCATCATCACTCTGGATACTGGTGCGTTTCTCATAATTTCCGGATGCGATGCGGCGGCTTGCCTCATGCAGCTTCAGAATCGGTTTGCTGAGATAGACGGACAGCCGCTTCAGCAGCAGAAAGGAGAACAGCAGGACGCACAGCAGTGTGAGAAAAAAGGTTTGAAACTGCCGGTTTCGCTCCTGAAAGCAGGATGTGATATCATAACCGCTTTCCAAAAGATAGGTGAATTTCCCAACGGTGATCTGACTGCTGACCAGCATGATACGGGAATTGTTATAGGAGACAATGCGATAGGTCTGCGGATCATTCAGCGAATGCTCTTCAAACAGCTTTTTCTCCCCTGTCGCATACAGCACGGTATGCTTTGTATCCAGCAAAGCATACTGGGTTTGCGGCTGGTTCATATGACTGGCAACCTGCTGAAGATAATACATTGAGCGGCTTCTTATTGCCTTTTCATCACTCCCAAAGGAGGTCAGATTGGATGTGGCATCCTGTGTCAGCTTGGATTCCAGAGAAAAGGATTCCAGATCGTGCGTCTGCATATTGCGGGATATATAGGATTGCAAAAGGTGGTCATGATTCTGTACCATCATAAAGGTTGCGCCGGTGGAAAACAGAATCGCGATAACTGCAGTGCTGCTCAGTGTGAGCTTATCGCTGAACTTCATCCTTCACCTCCAGCATATAACCGATTTTATACACGGTCTGAATCACCCTGTGCCAGTCCAGCTTCTTGCGCAGACGCTGTATATGCAAATCCAGGGTGCGTGTCTGTTCAAACTCCTCCTCATGCCAGACCTTTTCATACATCGTATCGCGATACAGTGCGATATTTTTATTTTGAACCAGATACAGCAGCAGCTCATATTCTTTTTTTGTCAAAGCGATGGTGCGGTTCTCCTTTTCCACCAAACGGGTCGCTGTATGAATCGTGACATCCAGTACATGGATATCCTGCATACTTTTATGATAACGGCGCAGCACACTTTCCACTCTTGCCGTAAGCTCATCCACCGCAAACGGTTTCACCAGATAATCATCCGCTCCCATATGCAGACCCTTTACGCGGTCCTGCACACTGCCCTTTGCCGTGATAAAAATTACCGGAATCTGCAGCTGTGCAAGATATTCCATCAGTTCATAGCCATTGATTTTCGGAAGCATGATATCCAGCAGAACCAGATCATAGCTTTGTTTCTCCACCATTGCTGCCCCCATTTCCCCATCCTGCGCATACTCGCATTCATAGCCGACTCTTTTCAGATTCAGCATCATCACCTCTGCGATGGCCCGTTCATCCTCAACAATCAGAAGCCGCATGCTATCACCTCTTTTCTGTATGATACATAATTTTTGTATCCAAATTGTATCCTGTCAACTTTTATTTTACCATACTTTATTAGAAGCCGCTTGCTCTTTAGCTGGCGGTAGTTCACAACCATTCCGTACAGCTTCCATGAAGTACTTATCAACTTAAAAATACAAATAGCGATCACTACAGTGTATCTTAAACAGTATTGCCATTCATCAGCACACCTTCATGCAGGAAAAGGCATAGCAAATGGTAAAACATTACCTACAGCCCTGTATACAGAGATAACGCTGATTACCGAAGAACCTGAAAAGAAAAGTCATCCCTTTTCTATACAGGATGGCTTTTCTGTTGTGTTCTAAGTATTTTATTCTGGAATTACAGACAGCTTATTTCTTGTCAGATTTATGTAATCGTTTTCTGAGTGACTCAAAGGTATCACATTCCAGTAGTAAAGTGGACACAATCTGCATTTGCTCCTCAGTTAATGCCTGCAGCCACGTTGCGCAATCCTCATGAAACTTGATTTGCATCTGTCTGTGTAAGAGCTGCCT
>ERZ791765.994-NODE-994-length-21774-cov-13.584189_pt1 | contig 21774 bp, 18 predicted proteins | sample MGYA00509949_ERZ791765 | MGnify/ENA primary metagenome ERZ791765 (study PRJEB30046, sample SAMN00791980) | human gut metagenome | study: EMG produced TPA metagenomics assembly of the A metagenome-wide association study of gut microbiota in type 2...
CATACTCGCGGACGTTCCAGAAGCCGAGCTGTTCGCCCTCTTGGTACTCTTTCCCTGCAATGTCGGGATTCTTCAGCAGCTGCATGTCGAAAGACGCCGTTTCCACGGTGATCTTTGTGACCGGCAGCAATCGAAGAACCGCTTCTATGCGCGACAAGTGCGCGTTGATTCGGTTTTCAACCGACGGAGCAAGCCAGCCTTTGCGCTTGGTGCGGATGCGGTTGTCGAACCTCGGAGCACGGTAGCGCGTTTTGCGGTTACGGCGCGACTGCCGTAACGCGCGACGAGCAGAGAGCAGATCGGTGATGTCCTGCCGCAGTTCGACTTCGGATGCATAAAGTTCAGCCTTTTCCGTGGATGCGGAAAGGCCGACATGTTTGTACCCGGCATCAACGCCCAGACTCACCGGCTGTTTGGTCTCACCCGTTGCAATCGTCAGCTGAATAGTGAAAGGCGTTCGCCTCTTCACAATAGCTTTCTTCTCTTTAAGCAGAAGCCGCGCTTTTGCCGGTGAACAAGGCATCAGCGGTTTTCCGCGTTTGTTCCGAATAAATACTCTCAAGTTTTATCTCCTCGGTCTTTCGACCGGTTGTGATCCTTCGCCAATGTTGGAAGGGGTTTCAAGCCGACAGCACCGCTCCTACCTCTCAGAGCTTTTAACCATCGGCCGCAGAGCGCGGAACTAGGATCTGCATCCCGCGGTGCCTGTGCATTCTCAACCAACGTAGTCCTCAAAACGGCGGACTGAGGCTAGTCAACTAGAGGCTTTTTCAAGCCTCGGCCTTGAGGCCGGGGTAGTTGACTTGTAACCTTTGAGATGCCAAATAATGGATTGGTTCGATTATTCCTTAAGAATCCAAACCATTCTTGCTGTTGCCGCTAATTGTCTGGAGGAAGAAAGAACAATTTTGCGTTTAGTTTTTGTCTAAAAATTAAACACAAGAGTGATTTTATAGGTATTTTTTGGCTTTGTGTTTAAAAATTTGCGGTTTTTGAACACAAATAGTTTTTTCGGATGCGTTGTGGATGAAAAATTCGTCAAATTTGGACGCAGATCGGAAGCGGAGGCGTTCCCTAACAAGGACGAGCCAGAGAAGTGTTTAAAGAAGGAAGTCCGTCTTTTTCTAGCCGGACAATTAACAATTAATTGGCTGGAACAGCGTTTGGAAGATTTGGTATTCCAGTAGTTCAGATGTCAAACTGGTTGCGAGAGCAGATTCTTCGCAAGAATCGTTAATTGTCCCAACCGGCTTTGTGTCCATCAACTTCTGCCGAAGCATTAAGACTTCTTTATCTTTTTCCGGCTCAAAAATTATTTTGGAGCATGCGTCGAATACATCAGGTGAAAGAGGAATAATCTTGTCATCAAGACGGCTGGCGAACAAGCCATGCAAAGCTTCCAAAATCAGTTCCTCAGGCGTTTTTGCTTCTCTTTTTGAAAGTTCAGAAAGCAATGCCGCATCAAATTCACTTAGTTCAAGGATGATGGTTTGAGACATCTGTCGCTCCTTTTTAGGAATGATGTTTCATTGTACTTGTATGTGTAAAAGTTGAAAAAGATGAATTTTTCGTCCACAAAGGCAAAAAATTTAGATTTGTGTTTAGAAAAAGGCTATTTTCTAAACACAAAAATAGTTTCAATCGGCTTTGCATTCAAAAAACGTTGCATTTTGACCATAACTATAAGTAGCTTTGAGGATATCCCGTTTATTTAAAATCAAATTATTGAAAATTTAATAATTGAAAAACAAATTAGATGCCGAATCCTTTTGTTGTCGGTGCCTATGTTTCTGAAGAATACTTTTGTAATAGATCAAAGGAAACCCAGTTTCCAGAGGATTGCATTTGTGTAGGCAAGAACGCTGTCCTTCCTTCGGAAAGTGGGGAAGGCAAGGGCCATTTGAAGAAACACGTCTTTCACGATTTTCCGAAAATGGTTAAAGCAATGTACGTTTGGGAGGAGATGTTATGAGAAGGTCTGCTATTTCAGCATTTGGCGCAGTTTTGTGCTTAGCTTTTTCGACCCTCTTTACACAAGAAGTGTTGAGCGCTGAAAAGGCCCAGCGGCTTTGCCTTGTGAATTCGCCTTCTGAAGTCATTGCTTGCCGCCGAGGCGACTCTTTGTACTACCAGCAGCCGGGCCTCGTGCACGGAAAATATCTTCTGGATTTTGCTGCTCAGTATTGCGATACCAAATATGAGATCAATATTCAGTTTCCATACGTACTCTGTGTGTACTCAGGAGTGAAAGAGAAAATTGCCGCACAAGAAGTACGTAGAAAAGAAATAGAAAGCAATATGATTTCGGCTTTGCGAAAAATTGGCAATGAATTGGACAATCCTGATTCAGGATGGAAGCAAATGAGTTCAGAGGATGAGAGGCGTTTTCTAATTACGTCGCAAGGTACGGGTCCGGTTATTCAGGACGGCGTTGAAGTCACCATCAGGGTTCGCTATCCGGGGAAAGACGGCAAGCCGGAAAAATTTGACGAACTAAAGACCTTCTTGGTAACTAAGGACACCGTTGGATTCAAAGGTCTGAGACAAGGCAGTTCGTTGATTGTTGCGTCTAACGGAGAGAAGAAGGTTTTTGAGTTTGTCGATATTCTTAAGGTTACAAAACTGAAACCTTGAGGTTACGATTAGAGGTTGAAGCAAACCAATTCGAAGCACGTACTTTATTTTTTTAGCCTTTCTTTTGTCTAGCTGAATCTAAAAATTCTTGTTTAAAAACAAATAGATGATTATTTAACGCTATTTAACGGTATTTAATTTTTATTCAAAAAGCCCGTCAGCGCTTGAAAGAACTGGGTTCTATTAGGAGTCAGAATTGAAGACTTGTGATTAGCGCCAAATACTTTGGTATAGAGAACCGCGAAAAAACTGCTGCTTCCGGAAAGCCAAAATAGACAATATGGAAGCCGCGATTCGTCGGCTTGAGAAGCTAGGGGAGCCTCAGAATTGAGGACATCAACCTTCTTGTTGTCCTATTCTTCCCTTTACGGGGTATTCCCGGTTGCCAATTATTAGATTAATTACCTCACGTTGGACAGGCTGAGAGGCTGGCGCCTTTGGCCTGAGGAAAACCGGGGTCACGCCTTGCTTCCAAGATTTTCCAATATGTCATCCAACTCTCGGACACGAAAAACTTTACCGGCAAATTTAGGATTATTCAAAAACCTATCTGGCCAACGAAGACCTTTTTCAAAGCAGCTGTTTAGGATGAAGAGCTTTCTATTTTGTTCCATAGCGGCGCGTGCCTGGATTAATGCTCCCGAAGTTTCGCCCGCTTCAATAATTACGGTGGCCAGGGATAAGGCTGACATTGTTTTATTTCTTTCGGGAAAAAAGAAACGGTTAGTCCTAGGGGTATTTTTTCTCCAGTGGAGAATCGGAACTTGGCTTAAGAGGAGGTGCCTCTTTGCTATGAAGTTTTGGAGTTCCTTGTTTGAAGCGGGATAATTTTCAGTAATGGCTGTGCCAATCACACCAATCGTTGTGCCTCCTTCTTCTATGGCTGCGCTATGTGCAGCTGTGTCAATTCCTTCGGCCAACCCAGAGATGACGGTGAAGCCTTCTCGGACAAGTTCTTTGGATAGTCGTTTTGCTCTTAATTTTCCTTTTTCGCTTGCTTCTCTGGAGCCAACAATGGAAATGCCTTTTGAAAAAAGTAAGTTCAAATTCCCTAAGAAATAAAAACATCTAATTGGATCTTTGGCATCAAGAAGATTAGAAGGAAAATTTGCTGTTTGCGCTAACTGAAAATTAAGTTCGATTCCTTTTGCCTGAGTCAGAGTCTTGAGTTCGGCAAGAGCCTCTTCTGCTTTATCGCGTTGAGTGAGTCGGGTAAAACTTTCAATCCTGTTTTCTTCAAGGTAGGTATTGAATTTTTTGAAGGAAAAATAGTTCTTTTCTTTCCAAAATGCTTCAAAACTCCCCATCTCTAAGCGTGGGGAAATGATTTCAGAATCTTGCGCGGAATCAAATAGATCTCTTTGAATCATACGAGATAGGCAGCTAAGAATCTTTTCCTATAAATATGCGAACAGCGTGAACAGCGACTGAGGCAAGTCAGCCAGAGGCCTTTTAAAGCTTCACCATTTGGGCCGAGTTAGTCGACGTAGAGCAACGTCTCAAGAGCTTGTTTGCCTCTTAAATTAAGTTCCTTTGTTTAACGATTTTCCAACGGCACAAACCGAATGCCTAACCCCATAGCAGCCAAAACTTTTTGGACCATATCAAAAGACGGGTTTCCGTCTTTATTAAAGGCACTGTAGAGGCTGGCTCTTGAAACACAGGCTGTTTTAGCTATTTCAGAAACATTGTGACATTTGATGATATTTCCGATAGCAAGGCGAACCATAGAGCCGTCTCCGCTATCGAGCTTAATCATTTCATTGAGAAAAACAGCTGCGGATTTATCGTCTCGGATGAAGTCATCAACATCCATCTTTCTTACTTTTAGCGTTTTCATCGTTATTGCCTTCAAAAAAGTTTTCACAGTCTTCGATCTGGCACTGAGCCATTTCTTGAGCTTTCTTTATATCTTCGTCTTGGTGTCGTTTGTCGCCTCCAACTAGAAGCAAAATCAGTTCTCAACCTCTGAAGGTGAAGTAAACTCGATATCCTGGACCGTGGTCTATCTTTAACTCAGAAACACCCTTTCCCACGTTTCTCCAAAGCCCGAGCGAGCCCCTGCTGACAACGAGCAACCTGGCAAAAACTATAGCGGAGGTGACGTTGTCAAGTTTTGAAAACCACTTGTGAAATTTTTGTGTTTGCTTAATTTCCATAGACTGTATTCTATGGTAGACACTTTAGAAGTGTCAAATAAATTAGACAAACGAGATTCCCGTTCTTGGAAGTGGGCAACGACGTTTCGGTTTTTCGTTATCTGAAAACTGGAAAACCTGAAAAAAAGAAGATCATCTCTCATCCTGTTTATACTTTCCTAACCTCGGTCCTTGGTAGCCAAGTCCGCCTGCAAGAGAATTAAGCAAGAGTGTGCTCATACCTTTTTGTTCGTTTAGGTAGCGAGTAGAAGAGTCGTTATTATGTTCAATCCGTAAATCAGTCATTGCACCTTGGTTCAAAAGACCTATTGCGTTAGCCTCTTCCTGCTCATCAAATTTCTTGTTGAAATCTTCCCTCTCGACGTTTAATGACGACGAAGCGAGCGAGGAAATTTCAGCATTGTTTCTAAAGGATTTTGCTTGTTTACCGATTACTCCTTCACCCATGAGCTGCAAAGCGGAGAGGGAGGTTTCTCCTTGACGTTTAAGGGCGTTTTGTCGAAGAGCGGTTTCTTGTATTTGTCCGGGCCCTAAGTGACGGACATCCGCAGCACGGTCGTAAGAATCTGCGGCAGCTGAAGCGCCTAAAAATTCTCGCTTATCAGAAGAATCGAAGAGCGCTTTAAGGTGAGATTCTGCAGACAAGTAGTCTGAAGACAGTAATTTCTGCATAACCAAGATGTCGTTGTTGACGGCAGTTTGACTCGTTCCGCTTAGGTTCTCTGACTGGGATCGAGAAGCCGAGAACGTCTCAGACAGCATTCGGCTTTGATCGTTAGAGGTGCGATAGGCTTTATCCAGCGCAGCCGAGAAGTTTTCAGCGGCTCGACGCATTTCATCATTTGAGGTCGAGGCGGCAATTTCTTTTGCCGTACTCTTGAGGGCATGGTAGGCTTCAGCTTTCTGACGCTGAGTCGCGGCGCTTTGAGAACCCGTTGCAGTGTCTACGAACTGCTGAGCAGTTTTTGCCTCCAGGCCGATTCCCATTCCTGCAGCTTCGGCTGCTCCGCGAAGATGAGACATCGCATTTTGTACTTGGCGTGCAACAGGTTTCCCTTCGGAATCTTTGGTCTGCGTGGGCATGGCTCCGAGTAAGGTTGAGCTTTGGGCGGCGGCTAGGTTTAGATTCTCTGGAGAAGCAGAAAGAGTTCCCTTGGCTTCTTTGCCCGCGTCCTTTGCAGCATCTGTTGAGAACTGAGCTTCTCCGCCTCCGGCTTGAAGTTTTGCGATGCTCGTGAATGACAAGTTCTCGGAATTAGATAAGCCTCTGGAAACTGTTGAAGAATCTCCTGTGCTCTTCGAATAAGAAGATGAAGAAGATCCGGCGGTCGATTGACCGGCACTCAGGCGTTCGGACAATCCTTGGCTCATGGCTCGAGCAAATTCCCGACTGACTGCATTTGAAGAAGAGGCGGCCGAAGACAGAGAAAGGGCCTGACTCTCAGAAGCGGTCAAAGTTGTTGCGGCAGAGGATGCAGTTCCCGTGGTTCGGCTGTGCGTTAATGCACCGGAAGAAGAAACTCCGAGATCAATAGATGTTCGAGCCATACCCGTCACAGTTCCGGTTTCGTCTCTTGTGACAGAGCCATAAGCCGATTGAGATTTAGAGGCATAAGGATCACTCCAAGAGGAAGAAAGATCGGATTTATTAGCGGAAGCCGAGTTCATGGATGTATTTCCCATAGAGACGTTCCCGGCATTGAAGTTCCCGGCGGCCGCTTGAGCCGAAGCTCCCGAAGAAGCCCCTTGTGCAGGCGCCATTAAACCTGTTGCCATAGAGACAAATGCCATATCGCTGCCTTTGGCTAGTGCGAAGGCAATCACAGGAATCAAAAGCATGATGCTCCCCGCAATGGCTTGGGAAGTAGCGCTGGCTTCACGAATGATTCCGGCTGCCAGCAAAGTACTTCCGCCGAACTCGGCGGCAATCCGATTCATCGGATTGGCATCTACTGAAATCATCAAATAGTTAGCCACAGAGAGGAGCGGCGCCCACAGCTGGAACCAGATCAGCAATACAAAGAAGGATCTAAATACCGCGCTGGCGGCGCTTCCTGCCGCCACCATCAAAAGGAGCATTAAGGGGAAGGCGGCGATGACGATGAACTCAACACAGTTGCGGATTTTAGGGAGACTGTGTTCCGCTAAACGCGCTAATGTGCGGTAATTGATTTCGGAAGTGAGATTGGCTTGAGAAGCGGAATATTTTGCGGCGAGATCTAATGGGGCGCCGGCCTGCGCCGCAATGGACGCCATACCGCGCGGAAGCGCGGTGAGCATGACGGAATGCTTGAGGCTTTGTTCCAAAGAACGAGATACACCGAGCAAAAGCGCTTCGCTCTGAGGAAGCGTCCGTCGAATGACATCTGCGGGATCTATTCTTTCGGGTACCAGAACGGTACCGAGGCGCTTAGACAAAAAGTCGAGTTCAACGGTATTGAGATACTGGTCGAGACTTTGGAGTGCTTGATCGCATCTTTGGACGGTGCCGTCGGAAGAGACGGAAGAGCGTGCAGGATTGATCCAGCCGTCTGCGGAAATCGTGGTCCAAATGTCGCCTGAGTGGCTGAGCTCAGCGGCTTTATCAGGATGATCCAAGAGTTCGGGCCCGATACAGTCGGCAATGACACGATCGGTTAAGGTTCGGCCTTCGGGTGTCACGGGGCCGGCGGCTAAGAGACTATTTAAAGCACGCTGAGGATAGACCAAGCCGAACTTGGAGAAACGTTCGGCGTCCGGCAGAGAGAAAGCGGTTTCGAAGCTTTCGGTGAGAAAGTGTCCGATTTTAGAAGTGGCGGATGCAAAGAATCCGACGCCGAACGGGACGTTGCTTACGACATAAACATCGGCGCTCCGTTCGTCATGAATGGCGACATCCACTTTAGGGACGAGCATTACAGAGTAGAAGAGGACGGCGGCAAAAAGATAAACCTTAGAAGCCAATCCCTGCCACTTCAGGAGGGCGCCGGTAAGCGTGACGAGAAAACCGGCAAGTACGGCTGTTTTAAGCAGACCTTCGTAGGAACTTCCTGAGCAAATCGAAACCAAGGCTTCGAATAAGTCTCGGATTTGGCCTCCGTTCCAATAGGCGTAATAGTCCATCACCATTAGAGGTTTTCTCCGAAGGAAAGGTTGGCCGCTAAGTCAGCGGCTAAAGCGCCTTTGACACTTCTTTCCAAGTGTTCAATCTGCGTGATGAAAGAGTGGGCCCGGCCCATCTGCTGGAAGACCGCATCGCTCCTGGATGCGATGTCTTTACGAACTTCATCGATTCTGGCTTCGATGACTTTTAGATGTTCGGCGGCAATGACGCCAGTTTGAGAAGCAGAAGAAGCGGAAGCTGCCGCCTCGACATAAATGCGCATGATGTCCTGAGAAAAGCCTAAGTAACGATGAGAAGCGGTGGCATTGATCAGACGGATTAAAGGAATCGTGGAAGACGAAGCTAAAAGCAGCATATCGGCTTCGGAGACAAGATTTGGATCTCGGCGCAGGATGGAGTTTCTGTAGTTGGAGGCAGCTTTCATGAACTCGTAGGGAAGATTGACTTCATCAAGCGTGGTCTTTTTAACGGTTAAGCAGCGATCATCTCCGTCTTCCTCGACACAACGGAGCCGGAAAGCTTCACTCTCTAAGACTTGGGTGTCGGGGCGTCCGAAAAGGAAACCCACTAAGTCCTGTCCGGCAATCGGAATGGCGCGGGTGACGGTATCTTTGCCGCTGCCCTCTCGAACATAAATGACGGTGCCGACGAGCGTCATCATGAGTTCTTTGAGCTCTTTGCTGTAAGAAGCATTAAAGCTGCCTCCGGAGAGCAGGGACCATGTGAGATTTAACTCCGGCGCATCGACCACATTTCCGCCCGAATCTTTACGGGTCGGCGCGTAATCCAAAACCGCCGCGCCGTCGGTGCGGGTCTTCGCATCGGCTTCCGAAGCATCAGAAACAATACCTGAGGCACGCAAGGCATTGCGGGCTTCAAAGCCGGTCTTTTGAATCCATTGTTCTGCGCCGCTCATTTTTAGGAGGTTTTGCGCGGAGGTGCAGGAGTCTTGGAACATATTGGTGTACTGACGAATCATGTCACGGAAGCTTGTGACTTGTTCATTCAGGTCAGGTGCTAAAGACTGGAGGGCAAGCTGAAAAGCTAAGCCCGGAAGGGCGGTTCCGATGTTGCGTAAGAAAGCGACGAATTCTTCTCGAGACGGAATACCGAAGGCGCCTAAAAATAAGTCAATACCCCCGCATCCTGCTGAGAGTGAGGGCGGAGTGAAGTAAAAAGCATTGAAGTCTTTGCGGGGGGCGCGATAGACAAATCCGCCACCGGTGACGGTATTCATGCCGGTAGACTGATAGACACCTGCCGGTGTGACATTGCCTTGATAAGAACCTGCGGCAGAATAGAAGTCTTTCATGAAGCCTGCGGAAGCGTCTGCAGTGAAGAGACAGGTGCTCAGAGCCAAAGCTGAGAAGAGTTTTGTGAATTTACGGGTCATGGCTGAAGAGGATTAAAGGGACGGAGGGACGGCCTGCGTTGTTACGGGAGTCGCGGCTAAGGCGTCAGGGGCAGAAAAGTTTGTGGTCTTTTGCACAGAGTTTGCGACTTGTGCGCCGCCGAAAAGCGACTCTCCGGGTTTGCTTAGCGCCAGCGTTTGGATGCGGCTTAACATGTCTTCGAGAGAAAGTACGCCGGAAGACACTAAGTAAGAAGCGGATTGATCGCGTTTGACCATGAACAGCGCAGGTACTCGGTCGAGTCCCAAACCGTTGGTTAAAAGTTTGGAGACGCCGTTGTCGAGGAGCGCGTCCGGGAAATGATCATTAGAGGAACCGTCCAGAGATACCGCGAGTACTTCAAAACCGAACGTGTCTTTGAGCTGTTTTACCAGCGGAGACTGCAAAGCGCAGAAACGGCAGTCCGAGCGGTAGAAGTACATCAGACCCCAGTCTTGTGCGATCTGCGGAATCTGTTCTTTACGGATTTGGTTTCTGTCTTCCTTTAAAGAGACTTGAGCAAAGTTAGCAGCCGGATTAAGGGTTGAGAAATCAAACTGCGGGTTCTGCCAAGAAATGCGGCGATTCATGTCGGTAAAGAGAGCGGCTTTTTCTTGAACGAAATGGTTGACCTCTTGGAAGGCTAAGACGTTCGCTTCCGTCGGAAGAAAGGTCGCGTTCTCCAGTCGTTTGGTGTATTCGGCTCTAAGTTCGGCGGCGCTCAAGATTAAAGAGAGATCTTTAGGCGCATTAGGATCCGGGACTTTCTTCTTTAATTCTTCGGGCGGATAGTAAAGAAAACCGCGGTCTTCAGAGTTCCAAACGTCTTCATCCCAAAAGGAAGCGGCGAGCGACGCAGGCGCAGCGAGCGTTAAGGCCAGTGATAAAAGCAGATAAAGATTTTGTGGTCTTTTGCACATAATTAGAAATTAGTTTTTAAGATTTTTGACGAGAGCTTTAGGCGAAGACGGACGGTTGGGCGCTGTCGGCGTGCCCGTGAAATTAGGATCAACGACATGAGATGATCCGACAGAGGGCGAGACATAAGCGCCTAAGTCTTTATCGACCAAATTCTTGGTGTGGGACGTTCCTCGGTCTTGAGCGGCAGCGGAATTAAGTTCGTTCTTTTGGACGATTAAGGCTTCGAATTCAGACAAGTCCATCGCATCAAAATCCAGACGCTCGAGTTCATCTTGTGTGAAGCCTTCACACTGAGGGTTTTGCGCCGAGCCCCAGCCTTTGCCCAACTGAGGACGGCCTTGTTCCTGGAGGATACGGGCGAGCGGCGAGTTATAGCAGCAGTAGCTTTCTTTTCTTTCCACGCAGGTGACGACTTTCTTAGAGCAGTAGGTTCCGACGTAGTGGCAAAGCTTCTGGCCTTTCTTGAGCATTAAGGTTTGCTCTTTAGGTTCGCACTGCAGATAGTCCAATGCGATTTGGACGGCAACGGACATGGCGAAAGATGTGGGGTCAAAGGTGAAATACATTTGGCCGCCTTGGAGCGTCATTCCGAAACCATAGAAAGAGAGCGACGGATTGTAGATACCGCTCGTTGCATCGCCGTAGAGCATATTCAAGATGCCGGAGGTGGTGTCAGAAGCCGACAAGACGTCATAAACGTAGGGGCTTCCGATGTATTTGACGGTTTCTACCGTGACGTCTCCGGCAAAGCTCATCGCTTTGCCGAACGCCGACGAATTGGCTGTTCCGGCTTTGACTTTGGTGCCGCAGCAGGAGAAACCTAAGACTTTCTTGGAGCATTCATCGACTTCACCGTTAAAGAAACGGCCGTTGTCGTAGTCGGCGTAAAGGGCGCTTTGACGGGCGGTCTCGAGCATTGTGATGACTTTAGAGAAGTCGGAATCAGCAGGATCTCCGGATCCGTCGCAGATGCCGTCCAAGCATTCGGCGGGTCGGCAGATGGTTTCCGTGACGACAGAGCCTTCTTTTTCCTGACAGCGATAAGTGTGGGCTGTGGTGAGGCATTTGCCGACATCATTGACGGCAATGCACTCGGAAGAAACTTTGACGCAGTCTTTATCAGCCTCGAACTTTCCGCAGTCATTTTTCGTCTCTCCTGAGCCGCCGGTTCCGGCGCTGCAGACATAAGTGTGTTCATACTTCCAGCAGTCTTTATAGACGGGGACGCCGTTGATAATCTTTTCTGCTGGGCCTTCCACACATTCGGTTCGAAGCACCGTGCAGGTAGGATGATCTTTAAGAGGGAGGCAGGTGTCAGACGGCTCAATGGCGCCGATAACGATGTTTGAATCGATGATGTCAGCGCCGGGAGCGGAGATTTCTGAGTCACCTTTGCAGAAGATTTCCTTTTTATAAGCCAAACACTTCGGACCGTCGCGTTCGATACAGGTCGATTTACGGACTTCGCACTCGGGAAGTTTTTCTAGGGCAACGCAAGAGTTTTCGTTGAGAGATTGGGTGCAGTTATAGATATATTTGCGCTGGATGCATTCGCCTTTATCGTTTGTCTGCATACAGGAGTAGCTTGACGCTTTGCAGGTCATGCCCTCGGTTGCGGTTTTACAGGTCAATAGATCAAATCCCGGCTTGGAGGGCGTGCCTTCAGGCGTAATGTTATCGCCTTCAATCGGATCGGTATTAACGCAATGGTATTTCTGCGAGTATTGAGCACAAGCCCCGTCGGCGCCAATTCTTTCGCAGACTTTTTCTCCGACGGGCTGACAGCCTTTAGAAGCGAGAACTTGACAGCTGTTGGAAGCGCCCGCGGCAGCGCAGGCAAAAGCCAATTCTTTTCTCCAGCATTCTTTATAAACCGCGACGCCATTAATGATGCGGGTTTCCGGACCTTCAACACACTTTTCTTCTGCGATATAGCAGTCAGGATTATCTATGAAACTTGAACACGCAGAAGTGTCCGTGCCGGAAATGACGGTATGAGAAAAATCTAAGATTTCGATGTTCTCGGTATCTTTGGCTTCTTCCGAACAAACGTAAGTACTGTTCCAGGACATACACGTGCCCGTGAGATCGTAACTTAAGCAATCCGCTTTCGTTTGACGGCAGCCGGGCGTGTTTTGAAGGCCTTTGCAGTAATCAACGGTAGACGATTCCGTGCAATGACGCGTTGTTTGATAGTTCCAACATTCCCGCCAAACTTCTACGCCGTTAATAAATTTGGAACCCGGACCGTCGACACAAACTTCCGGGCCGTCCGTGCAGGCCGCGCTGACTGTTGCTGAAGTCAACAGCATCAAAAAGGGAAGAAGGAGCATTAAAGGGCGAGAAATCATGAGTCAAACTCCACGACTTTGCCGTCGGCGCTGACGCATGACGTCCGCCATTTGTCTAAAGAGACGTCATTGGCGTTTTTCTGAAAAGAAAAACGCTTGGAGATCGACCCTGAATAATCCCATTTACCAGGCCGCGTGTAGATATCCATCTTGATTTCTACCGTGCAGTTCACGCCGGTGCAGCGACTTTGTCCCGTCCAGACGCCTTTACAGTTAGAGAAGAAATGTTCGCTTTGAAAGTCCTCCGCCTGTATATCAAAACCGAAGTTAGCGGAATTTTTAACGTTGGTTTCTATCCGAAGTTTTGGGATAAGGTCGTTAGAACACTGGTATTTGAGTTCAATGACGTCTCCGCCGTTGCAGGCGTCTTTGCCTAAAGAGGGCGAGGTCTCGGAAGAAGCTTCAAAGAATTTGCCGATTTCGCATCCCGCATAACCGACGACTTCCAAGTAACGGTTGCAGCGGTAGGTGTTTTGTGTGAACTGCTGTGTTTTACAAAGATACCGGTAAGTGCTTTCGATTTTGACGGTTTCTCCGGTGTGGCAAGTTTGGAGCGGCGCATGAAGACAGGTGTAGTCCTGGCTTGTCTCGTTGTAATCGGCGAGACACTCGACGGTCAGTTTTTTACCGGTTCGGGCAATACATTCAAAGAGCGTCGAGACGTCGAGCTTTTCCGTCCAGCCTTCAAAGCAGGACTGAGCCGTGCTTCCCACGGTGGTTTCTTCGCAGACAGCTAAGTCTGTCTGTGGGGGACGCGTTGTCGTAATGGTTTCGCAGATTTCTCCTCCGTTGGGCGGAAGATCAGGAACTTTGTTTAAGAGGTGATCACGATCCGCCAAGATATTGTCGAAGTCGGATTCCTCCCATCCCGGCCGGGAATGTGGGTCGTAAATTACTTGAACTGCACGGCAGTCCATAGAAGTTTGCGACAAACATCCGTCGGCTTTAGAAGAGCCGGGTGTTAAGAGGTTACCTTGTCCTTTGGCAAACAGGTCTTTAAGTTCCGATACGTCTGCGCCGTATTCCGGAACGGTGCCGGAAGCAGAGCTCTCGGTGAGGATGTCTTTGATCGACAGCTTGGCCGCTTCTTCTTTAGCGGCATCCATAGCAGACTGTTTATCGTAAGCTGCGACTTGGACGCTAAAGAGCATTAAAAGGACAGAGCTGAATAAGGCTCGAGAAAAGATGTTGGGCATTACGGTCGGTTTCCAAGTTTTGCGCGAAGGGCGCGGGCTGCTTCCCCGATGGAATCTGCCCTGTCTGCTAAACGGTCTAAGGCATAACCAATGGTTACGTCTCCCGGAATAACGACAGCCTTTGTGCTTTTTGCGCATCCGTCAGGAGAAACGGGGGCTTCTTCTTTGACGATTAGAGCGGGAACCTGACGGATATTGAATTCGCTGAATATTTCCGGGTGGAGCTGAACATCAGCGCCGGCATCGATTAAGGGCTGAAAGGCCGCAAGCGACTGAGGATTAAGCAGCGGCAATTTAGCATCGCTCTGACTGTCGGAAGGCGGAACACCGCGGAAGACCAAAGGGATTCCGGCATCTTTAGCATCTCGAGCCAAACGCTCCAAAGAGGCTTGAGGCATCGACAGAGAGACGGCAGCGTAGGCACGAGGAGGCGGCTTTTGTGCAGAGGCAGCTTGGTCTCTTATTTGCTCGGAAAGATGAGAAGAAGCTTCAAGCACGTCTTCGATCGTCCATGTCTCTGAAGCTGTAAAACCGACAAGCGGTAAAGAAAGCGATATGCTCAGAAGGAATTTGAAAAAGTATGATTTATTCATAAATAGAGTTTTGAATTAGTGTGATTAATTCAAAAGGTTTTGATCATTAAAGGGTGAGCAGAGGATGATTGATTGAAAAAGTAAGTGTTTTTCAAAAACATACTTTGAAAAAGTATGTCTATTTCAAATTTAACTCGGCTGAATGCCTGCGCCTTGGCAGCAGTCACGCTTACGGTAGATGAGATATGCAGCGTCTTCGCCGCCGGTAGCCCAGGTTTTACCGGAATGCCAAAGGGAAGTTGAAGCACCCATGGGGTAGTAGCATCGTCCGTCCCGCTTACCGGTGGTGCGCGCCGGATACATCATCTGAGTGCGATAGACGCGTTTGTCCATGATCGGCTCAAGGTAAGGGCCGCACTGACCTTTTTCTCCGTAAGCGGCCCATTGAAGACCGGAGCGGTGCAGCTTCATGGTAAAGCGGGCAACTAGAAGAGAGGACGCCTGCGGAAAATGTACATGTGAACCGACCCATCCGGTGAGCGGGAAGATGCCGCCGTGACAGCCCGCACACCAATAGAGTTCCGAAATCGGCAGGGAAGAAGTCGCGCCAACACAGTCGGCTGCACAAGCAGCCGCTGCCGCGGGATTGGCAAAGAGCGATGCATCAGGATTTAAGAAAAATGCGGTAACCGAGTCATCCCAAAGAGGATCGAGTTCGGTCATGTAGGCCAAATCCCAAGCGGATTGCTCCAGACATTTAGTGTCAAGGAGAACTTCAAGAATAAAAAGCCAAGGCGTGAAGTACCAGTGGACTTGATAAAAGGACGTGCGCTGAGCCGAAGTCGACTTATTCGGAGTCCGGCCGTGCGCCGGGGCTCTTAAGCCGACGTTCAACTCCATTCCGCCGAGAGAAGGAAAACAGTACGGTGTGCGGACAACTTCAGCGGTTCGCAGCGGCTCCCAGAAAGACATATTCAAGCCGACGGTAATGTTGGCGCCCGAAGCACAGAGACAAAGACGATTGGCATCGGTTTCGGGATCGGCATTCTTTCCGGAAGAAAGCGTGACCCCTCCTAACTTAATGGGGAAGACACAGCTCCAGCAGACATCGGTGATCGGATTGATGATTCTGCCTTTGCAGTTTCCGGCAAAAGCAGAAGCTGCACAGCAAAAAGACAGAATGAGCATTAAGGAGAAACGTTTCATTATGGTTGTATTAAAGAGAGGAGTTCGGACAAGCGGTCAGAAGCAAACTCGGCGCCTGTCGGGCCGTTGGATCCGTTAAAGAGCAGTGCGGGAACGGCTTCAATACCGAAGACGCGAACCAGCCCGCCCCCTTGATCAAAAAATATGCGCTGATTGAGCTTCTCTGAGACTTCAGCGGGAGAACCGCTGACAAGCACAATCCGCATATCCTTATGTGATTTAAGAAGTTTGCGGGCAGCTTCCAGAGATTCTTCGTCTGTCCCGTCAATAAATAAGAGCGAACGGGACAAGTTCGGCATTGGGACGGACTGAGCTTGACGAAGCATCGCCTCCGGCAAGCTTTCCGGAACGGAAGCGGACAATTCCCAAGTCCGTAAATCATCTGCCCGATTAAGTCCGGCAACGGAGGTCGGCTGTTCAAGCTCCTTGGCAATACGATCTTTGTTTTGGTTAAAGCGGCGGTCGTATTCACCGGAGGCTTTCATCGCGCCGACTCGAGATTTAAAGGCTTCGAGAATATCCGGCTCACTGATGTCGTAAAGCGGCCCCAAAGGTTCGAGGACTTCGACTTTGGATTGAGCAGCCGCTTTGTTTGTACAAGGCGAAGGAACATTAAAAGAGAAGGACGGTTCGGAAGAAGCGACGCTGTAAGCGGAGAGGCAGACAACAGCAGAGGCAGCCGCGGAGACGGATAAGAGCAGACGGGAAAGAGTCATCTCAAAACAGCGTTAGAAAATAGGATGTGCCCGACCGCTGAACCGGCATCGGTCAATAATCCCGAATGCCTCATAACGGCTGTCGTACGAATCAGGGTGCGTGCCGCGGACAAAGTACTGATCTTCACCGAGAACCTGTGGAGCGGTGGCTTCCAATGGACTGCCGTTTAAAGCTCGTTCTTTGGCCGTGGTCAGCTCTTTGCCGTCGCAATAAAACGTACGGTTTATACGGGAGAGCGTTTGCCCGGGGCCGCAGACCACTTCTTTGATAAACGTTAAACGGTAGCCGCCGACTGCAGAGGCTTTGGGCTCAAATGCCACGTAATCTCCGACTCGGACGTCCTTTTGTCCGCGCTCAATAACAAAAAGCTTAAAAGGCAAAGAATGCGTGCGGTTTAAAGCCAAATGCCAGCGATGATTTACGAGACTGAGGATTAAGAAGACGGAGAGCCAAAGCCATCCGAAACGGCGTGCATGGTCTTTTAACCGGTGCCAAAACACTCTCGGGTGGGCTTTCATGCGGCTCATGGTTTAGCTCCGTTGTGTAAGCGGGCGCCGATTTGACGGAGCTGAGTGCTCTGTTTTTCAAGAGATAAGCCGAGTTTGGCGACAAGATGATCGGTGTAGTCCGGAAGTTTTGCGGTGGAAATCACGGCCGAAGAGACGAGCAGCACGCAATCGCAGTCTTTTTCTAAAACGGCAAGTTCTTCTTTGAGTCTTTTGGCGAAACGTTCGGCTTCAGGAAGAATCGCGTCTCCGTTTTTGCCTTCGGAGAGGATTCGGACTTCATTGGCTTTCACAACGGAGTTGAGGTTGACGACGGCAAAGCGAGGACGGTCAAGAATTTCTGAGACTCGGTCTTTGGCTTTGAGCGTGCCGAAGCCCAAGGCGACACCGAGGACGCCGGCAAGCAGGAAGAGGAGGGTGGATTTCATAGGATTAAAAGGAAGACGGGTTAAATCTATGGAAAGGGCCGATTAACGAAAGACGAATTAAGGAATGAATTCGGCTTGGCCGCGTTCGGAGAGCACTGCTTCGATGGCTTCTCTCATGGATAGGCCTTCTTTGCGGTATCGGTTGATGTCACTGATGTCTTTCGGGTGCGTACTCATGACCAGCAAAGAGAACGGATCCAGGATCAGACGATTCACAGAGGTCGGCGCATCGCCGATTTTGACGAGTACTTCGGAGTAGACATCGCGGAGACCCTTCAAAGAACGAAGCTGCGCCATTTCGTAGTCGTCTAAACCGAGCTGGGACTCTTTTTCGCATTCGCTCAAGACGGATTCTTTGAGTTTCATAATGAACTTGCAATCGGCATTGTCGAGAGCGGCTTTGGCGGCCGAGCTTTTCCAATAGTCCCCGGGGCCTTGCGTGCCGGTAAAGAAGGCACCGTTTAACTTACGGGCCCTGCGGTAACCGGCTTCAATGAATTTAGAAGAGTGTCCGCGGACCATCAGGTCCCAGGCCTCATCGATGATGACAAGTTTTGGCTGAGACCGATCGCCTCGGCGCATTTCCACGTCAATGAGATACATGAGGAGCATTAAGACGACTGCCTGAAGGGATTTCTTTGTGTTGAGCTGTTCCAGCTCAAGCACAATGAAATGATTGTCAAAGTCGATATTGGCTTCTCCCTCAAAGAAAGAGGCATAAGCGCCGCCTTGGGCATAAGGCATAAGTTTGACACCGAGGTCCACAAGACGAGGATCGTCCAGTGCCTTTTGCTCTTCTGCAGTTAAAGAGGCGTAATAGGAATCCCATTCGGGATCATTCAGTCTGGGGTGGGCTCCGCCCAAACGGCCGTTATGCAGGAGAGAACGAGTTAAATCCGTAATGGTGGGTATTTTGCCGAGCGTTTTCGCTTCATACCAAATATGGCGGATGTGGATCTGAAGATGTGAGAGCATTAGGTCGTCGAGGTGCTCGTTGGATGAAGCCATCTGAGCGATCAGCGGAAGGACTAAGTCCATGTCGGCTTCAATATTCTTTGTAACGGACAGAGGATTAAGACAATCGATTTTGCCGTCCGCTCGAGGCGTATCCGAGAGCTCGATCCACTGGCCGTTGACGCAGTGGCAGAGTTTTTCATAGCTTCGGCCGATATCGATGACCCAAACTCGGCCGTTCGAGCAAAGGGTACCGAGCGCCAGAGAATTCAGCATGACGGATTTACCGGAACCGGAGGATCCGGTCACGATTCCGTTGTAGTTTCCGTGAGGATTCGCAAACGGATCGATATGCGTGATCTGCCCGCGGCGGGAAAACAGCGAAAGAATCGGCGTCGGAAGCACGTGTCCTGCTCGGGTGCCCGAGCCTTTCCAATCTCCGATTAAAGGCATCGTGTTGGCTGCATTGGCACAAGTCTTTGTTGAAGAGCGCTTGGCAAGTTTCACGTCAAAGGCGAGAAGCGGGCCTCCTGCCATCGGCAGAGAAGCCATTAAGCCCTGAAGATGCATTAAGTGATCCTGCATGAGTTCAATCGACATTTTCTTGAAGATGCCGATCGCGGTTTGGACTTCATGGGTTACGTTTTCTGTTGTCGGGAAAATCATGACCTGATGAGACAACTGGACAAGTCCTTCGCCGTGTTCAAAGGATTGAACCGCAGCTCTCCAGTCTCTGGCTTCTTCTTGAAGTGTCGGAATAAAGCGGGCAATTTCCGTTGCCGACATTTGCTCGGCTCGAGCGCTTTTGAGCTGGGCGTAGCTCTTGCCTTTCTCATAAGACGTTTTAGAAAGATAAGTCGTGATGAGAAAAGGGCTGGAGAATCCTAAGGTGCCTTCTACATCGCCGGCGGCTCTGGCCATTTTGTCCAAAGAAAAGCTCTGCGGATAACCGTGAGGAGAAAGACTTACCGCCTTGACGGTTAAAGGATGATTAGGTGAGCGAAAGACAATGCCGTCTTCTTCAACGGAAATCGTCGTTTGGTGAGAGACTATCTGAGCTCTGGGTTCGCGAGTAGGGTCCACATCTGTAAAAGACCAGGCACCGTTGACAAAGAGCTGAGGATTAAGAATAAGCGATAAGGTATGCACCAAAATTCGCTCGTCCCAAACAAACGGAGAAAAGTGCCATTGATTTAAGGTCGACACCATGACCTTGCGTACTAAAAGTGCGCTGTCCCGAGCCTGTGCTTCGAAAGGGGCCTTTGCAGGAATGACGACCGAAATCCAGCATCTTAGGTTGCGGCCGAGAATCGGGAGCGCCGGATGCGGGGGCTGAGTGGCAGAGCGAGAGAGGAACTTTGCCTTTGCGAGCGTCATGGCCGACAACAAATCCTTCTGCGCGGCGCGAGCGGGCGTGTCTTCCGGCGTCCGACGCAGGGTCTGGCTTCTGACCAAATCGACCAGCGGATCAATGAACGGAGATCCGAACAAACTGACTTGAACGCCGGTGCCGTCCGGAAGGATTGAACCGATCATATGCTCTAGGCTTTTAGCCATGTTGAGCGACGTTCCAGTCTGCGGAGTGACTTCAATCACAAAACCTATCCCTTCAAAGGTTCCGTCCGGTCCGGCAACGGCACAGAGCTTGTCGCTTTCTTCAAACTGCGCGTACGGCAGTTCGTCGGCAAAGCGGTCAATTCTCAGAGGCGCTTTGCGGCGCGTCGGCGTGGCGCCGGGGTGCACTTTAAAGTTGGGCTTTAAGTCTTGAAAGGCAAACAAGGATGCCGCAGAAGACAGGAAGTTTTTGAGCGTCATGACAAAGAAAAGGACGATTAAAGAAAGGACGGATTAACGATTGCCGGAAAAGCCGAAGGCGGGAAGCTGTTTGAGCTTTTCTCGCTTGGCTTCGTTGGGATCCTTGGGCTGTTCGGAAGAAAGCGGGTAGACGGGCTTTGACAAGCGGGAAGAAGAAACCAGTTCATTGACGCTGTCGGTCGTCCAGCCGCCGTTTTCCAAGCGGACGTAGAGATAACGCTGGTCATGCAGGTCGCCCAACTTATCGTGGAAGGGCGCGAGCCAAACCCGAAGAACAGTTTCGGGCTTTCGCCAGGGACGAGCCGGCACGATCGTGACAAAGTCCGAAGTTCGTTCAACCGCGGAGACATCACTTACTTGGGCGCCGGATGCGGCAGAAGGTTCAGTTTTTGGCTCTTGAGCGTCTTTAGCCTGATTCGGCTCAAAAAACGGCTGAACAAAGTCTTCTTCAGAAGCGGCCAATACCACCGGTGTGGTCGGATTGTTTTCTTCATAGACCTGGGAGATGTTTCTGCAGGAAGGACCGCCGGAGAGGTCGGCACAGGCAAAGTCCGTCTTAGCGTTAGAAAAACCTGTCAGCGAACCGCACCCGGAAAGAAGGAGCGCCGCAGAAACTGCAGAGACGATTAAAGAATGGCGTTTCATTTAGTTTCCTTGGAGCGGTGCGCTGATAAAGGCTTCCAGTTTGTCGAGCGGAAGGGCGCCTGCGGTACGATCTCCGGCTTCATTGATTAAAGTCGGCGTCCCGCCGATGCTGTGCTGTTTGGCAAGCGCCAGGGTGTCGTTAACCGGGGAGGGACAAACGGGATTGTCCGAAATCGCCTTAGGAGTGAGCTCGCCTTTTAAGGCAGACGCTAGAGCTTTAGAAGGATCTTTAGCGCACCAAACCGCATCGGACTTTCCTCTAGCCTCCGGGTGAATGGACTCCAGCGGGAAAAGAAACGTGTAAACCGTCACATCTTTAAGGGATTCCAGTGTGGTGCCGAGTTTGCGTGAGAACGGACAATCCACATCAGTGAAGACGGCAAGTTTTCTTTTGCCGTTTCCGTAAACCGTCTTAACGGCTTTATCGAGCGGAAGAGAGTCAAAAGAGATTCTTCTCAGATCTTTAAGACGTTTATCGGTTAGATCTTCTCCTCGATCCATGTCTAACAAGCGACCGGAAAACACAAACCGTGCAGTCTTGTCGAAGTAAATAACTTCTTTGCCGACGGTGGCTTCAAAGATTCCGGACAACGGTGTCAGACGATAAGCCAGTACCTTGGTTTTGGGATAGCGGGTTTTGAAGTTGTCCGCGGCGGTTTTAAGTTCGTCGGCTTGACCGGCGATTAACGGCGCAGACGTCTGATTTGGATCACTAGCGGTTTGAGATTCAGCTTCGGCAGCTTTAGCTGCAGGCGTCTTAACGGCAGAAACCTTAAGCGGTTTCATGTCCGGATTGACACAGGCTCCGGAGGCCGAAGCTGAAAACGGTGCTAAAAGACTTGCAGAAAAAAGGAGGGTTAAAAAAGGAGCAGGTTTAAACATAGCTAAGAATTAAGGTGTGGTATTTCGTTCAATAGACAAGCCGTTGGAGATGACAATCTCGACATTGCGTCCGGAATCAACCTCAAGGACGGGGAACATGTCGCTTGCAAGCTTTAAGTAGTAATCGGTGATCCGATCCATGGCGTGCGTGGCGCCTTCTCCGAACCCCGCTTTCCAAGGATTGGTCACGGTCGTAGAAACCGTTCCGGTAATGGAAGTCGTTTGGTTTTCTGAAGCGAGTGAAACGGCTTTTCCGAGGCCGGCCAATGTTCCTGTAACCCAAACTCCCGTGAAATAGCCCGTGATTATTTTTAATCGGGCTATTTTTCTTCA
>ERZ791765.995-NODE-995-length-21756-cov-3.345837_pt1 | contig 21756 bp, 24 predicted proteins | sample MGYA00509949_ERZ791765 | MGnify/ENA primary metagenome ERZ791765 (study PRJEB30046, sample SAMN00791980) | human gut metagenome | study: EMG produced TPA metagenomics assembly of the A metagenome-wide association study of gut microbiota in type 2...
AACAGCCATGCGAAGCAGGGCGAGATAGCGCGTAGCGCGGGTTCGTGAGTGTACGGGGTGAGAAAGAGTAAATTATGCCTCTTACTGCTGTAACCGGATTGCTTCATTGCCATGCAATTCCCGCAATCCTTAAACACCTCAAACTCTCATAAAATATTAATCTATACAGAAAGCGAAATCTAATGAAGCATACTAATACAGATATCAAAGCAGACAACTTAAATACCCAATTAAATACCAATACACAATCTAATCCTGATTCCTGCTCACCATATAAATCCTCATCCAAATCATCATCCAGCTATGGTATCTTTCCTGATGGTACACCCATAAATAGCTGGTTTTATTCGAATTATACCAAAATCAAGTCAGCTTTGCAATCACCACCAGCTACTGCCAGTTCATATATTATAACAGACTATGGAATAAAGGATGATGGTAACATATATACAGAACAATTCCAGAAGCTTATAAACTCTGTGTACGACAATGGTGGAGGTTATATTGTAATACCTGACGGAACATATATGACAGGTGCCTTGTTTTTTAAACCTGGAGTTAATCTATATATAGAAAAAAACGGCATATTAAAAGGAAGTCAGGATATTACAGACTATCCAATAATAAAAACACGTATTGAAGGCGAAAGCTGCCTGTACTATGCCGCACTTATTAACGCCAGCCATGCAGATGGCTTCACTATATATGGTGAAGGAACAATAGATGGCAACGGTCTGCATGCCTGGAAATGCTTCTGGCAGAGAAGAAGCTGGAATCCTGACTGTACAAACAAGGATGAACAGCGTGCCCGCCTTTTATATATCGCACATTCAGACAACGTAACTATATATGGTATTCATATGAAAGATTCACAGTTCTGGACGTGCCACATATATAAATGTACACATACCGCAATCTATGACTGTACAATATCAAGCCCACGTACTCCGGTGAAAGCCCCAAGTACCGATGCAATCGATATAGATGCATGTTCTGATGTACACATAAAGGGATGTCACATTAATGTCAATGACGATGCAGTTGCACTTAAAGGTGGTAAAGGAATAAATGCCAAAGCTGATTCTGATAACGGACTAAATGAAAGAATAATAATTGAAGACTGCATATATGACTTCTGTCATGGCTGCCTTACCTGTGGTTCAGAAGCTATCCACAATCGTAATATTATTATGCGAAACATACGCATAAATAATGGTTATAATCTCCTGTGGCTTAAAATGCGGCCTGACACACCTCAGCTTTATGAACATATACTTATTAAAAATGTAACTGGAAAAGTATCAAGCTTTATAAACATTAATCCATGGACACAATTCAGCAATATTAAGAATGAAGCTTCTTTAAAAAACGGCAGCGATAAACCTCCCATCCTACTATCATATATTAACAACATTACAATGCAGGACTGCACCTGTGAATGTGATGCATATTACAATGTTAAAGAAGACACCTCTCAATATCTTATAAATAATATACAGCTTATAGATAATGCTATAACACTTATGGATAATAACAACCTGCAGCTTCATAACAATGCTGAATGACAAGAATGTTCTTTGCTTACAAGCAATATATGTTTGCCTATTTATAATAAAAGTGCTATAACAATATAGCTGATTAATGTATCGTAAAATGTTTATATGCTATATTTCTTAAAAATAACATATTATAATCACAAAATTACAGACATTTTTATAGTCACAATAAATGCACAGGATATATGTCACGAGGTATATATGAATTATATAAGTAACACTATAAATAAAACTTTTAAAAACAAGTATCATAAGGATACTTTAAAAATTGCTATCAATATGGCATGGCCAGCTATAATTGAATCTTTCTTTATAGCATTTGCAGGATTAATCGACTCGCTAATGGTAAGCTCCCTTGGTTCTGCCTCTGTTGCTGCTGTCGGACTCACCACACAGCCTAAGCTTTTAGGGCTGGCTCTTTTTTTTGCACTGAACGTTTCTATATCAGCACTTGTTGCCAGAAGACGTGGTGAACAACGTAAGGATTCTGCCAATGAGATCATGCTTACAGCTGTACTCTTTATCATTGTATCTGCCATTATTCTTAGTATATGCTTTGTTACTCTTGCAGGACCAATCATCAACTTATGTGGTTCCACAGCAGAAACACATGATGGTGCCGTTGCTTATTTCAAGATAATCATGGGTGGTATGATATTTAACTGTATACAGATGGGTGTTAACGCTGCCCAGCGTGGAGCTGGTAACACCAAGATTACTATGCGTACCAATGTAACCTCCAATACAATAAATATTATACTTAATTATCTTTTCATCAATGGTCACTTTGGATTTCCTGCTCTTGGAATACATGGTGCTGCTCTTGCAACCGTATCAGGAACTGTTGTCGGATGTATCATGAGCATAATATCCGTAACAAAAAAAGATAGCTTTTTAAGTATACCTTATATAATAAATAAAAAAATAAAACCAGCCTCTAAGGCTTTTACCGACCTTATCAAGGTTGGTTATAGTGTATTCTTTGAGCAGGTGCTTATGCGTATCGGCTTCATGCTTACAGCAATCATGGCTGCTAATCAGGGAACAGATGCCATGGCAGCACATCAGGTAGGTATGAACATTATGTCTCTTTCATTTGCATTTGGTGATGGTCTTCAGGCAACTGCTGTTGCACTTATTGGACGAAGCCTTGGAGAAAAGAAGCCTGAACTTGCGAAGGAATATGGAAGAACCTGCCGTCTTATCGGAGCATTTATAGCTGTATTTTTAGTTGCTGTTTACTTCTTTGGTGCAAGGGGATTGTACAGATTATTCTTTACAGAAGAGCATATAATAGCTATTGGTATTAATATAATGCATGTTATTATATTCGTTGTTATATTCCAGATATGTCAGGTAATCTACATGGGTTGCCTACGTGGAGCCGGCGACACTCTTTACACTGCTATAGCATCTATGATAAGTGTAACATTTATCCGTACTATTGTTTCTTATCTGTGTGGATATGCACTTGGTGGAGGAATAATCGGCATATGGCTTGGCGTGCTTGCCGACCAGATGTCAAGATTTATATTAGCCACTGTACGATTCAAGCAGGGAAAGTGGATTAATATAAAAATATGAAAAAAATATGTGGTCATGTTCATTAATATTTTCTTTTTTATAGTAGGATAATTTAAAAATTAAATATTCAACAATAATAAAATCTCCCATTAAATGATTATTACATAAACCATTTAATGAGAGATTGTTTAATTATATATGTTAAATACTCAACTATCTATGAATAATTATTATATAAACATTGTAATCACACAAACTTAGTTTTTATACCCTGTATAATCACGGGTATGAAGTATGCTCTCTGCTCTTTCTATCTGCTCCTTAGTTGGAGGCATAACATCTTCTAGTTCATACTTAACTCCAAGATCATGCCATTTAAACACTCCAAGAGTATGATATGGAAGTATCTCGAACCTCTTTACTGTCTTAAGCGACTTAACGAACTCTGAAAGCTTGTTAAGATCTGCCTCGTCATCTGTTACACCTGGTACAAGGACATGTCTTATCCACATATCTTTTCCGTTATCTGATAAATAGCTGGCAAGCTCTAAAATATTCTTGTTAGTCCAGCCAGTAAGCTTCTTATGTTTTTCATCATCTATATGCTTAATATCTAACATAAAAAGATCCGTAACTGCCATAAGCTCGTTAAACTTACTTAAAAATGGTTCTTCCATAGTAAATGGATTGCCAGATGTATCAAGAGTTGTGTGGACATTATGCTGCTTTGCTATCTTAAAAAGCTCAGTAACGAACTCCATCTGAAGCATGGCTTCACCACCGCTAACAGTTATACCACCTTTATCCTTCCAGTAATTATGATAACGATATGCCTTATCAAACACCTCCTGTGGTGTCTGAAGTTCTCCGCCTTCTTCTTTCCATGTCTCCGGGTTATGACAATACTTACATCTCATATGACATCCCTGAAGGAACACTATATATCTCACACCTGGTCCATCAACCGAACCAAAACTTTCAACCGAATGAATTCTACCTTTAATATCTGACATAATAATCCTCCATTCCTGCGCTGCTTCTTTGCGCATCTCAAGTTTGTGCGAAGCACAAATCTTGCGTGTGAAAAATCTTATTTTTCACACTAATCCTCATTTCTGTATGCATTTTATACCAAAGCATATGATAGCATAACTGATATACATAATCTATATTATTCTCATATTTTAATATTTTATAATCTTGTACAATCTTGTGTGACATAATCATAACTTTACGCAGAAAACAAGACTTTATTTTAAGAATTATGGCTTCCAGTTCTCCATATGATTGCATATACTATACCGCCCATGACACCACCCAATGTGTTATAAAAAAGATCGGAAAGCTGGAATGTTCCAACCCTGAAAAACAACTGAAAAAGTTCTATCGACAGTGAAAATAAAAAGGAAACCTGAAGTGACTTACCGACAATGCCATGAAATGTCACATTTTTTAACAGCTTATCCTTAGCCGCCCACATAAGCAATATAATAAAAGGAAAAAGCATTATAATATTCTCAATACTATCTGTAATGTATACACGGACACCATTGGCATTGTAAGTCCACATTCTCCATCCACCACATACATCTGACAACGGATTAAGCCATAGATTTCTGTTGAAGAATGTCCTGAAAAGCACAAGTGAAGTATAAAGCACAAGCACAAACAATCTTCTAAAAAAGCTCGAATTCTTAAACTGCCTTAACCATGCCACTATAGCTGCCTTGTAACCTCTGCCAGCTTCTTTGGGACAATTGGCATACATATATAAAAACATAAAAAATCCTGCTAAGACCACAGCAAACATAAAAGGCTGATACAATGCCGTAAGCATGTCCGTCACCACTGTATTAATCATCTGCTTCATAATATAACTATCCTTCCTGCTACAATATCACCTGACATTTATAATAGTCCAACTTTACAGGTATATAAAGATAATTATATACATTTTTTAAATTATATGCAAACATTTAACTACTTGCTTCTACAGCCTGTTATCTACAATCATTATATGCGGTCTTTTATCTACCTGTTATCCACCTTTTCCGGATACATATCATGCTCAGCCAGTCTTTTAAATGCAATCTCTTCCCACTTAGTTCCTGGTTTTCCATAATTGCAGTATGGGTCTATTGAAATACCACCTCTTGGTGTGAACTTTCCCCATACTTCAATATACTTAGGCTCCATAAGCTTTATAAGGTCTTTCATGATGATATTCACACAGTCCTCATGGAAATCACCATGGTTTCTGAAACTGAATAAATAAAGCTTCAATGATTTACTTTCCACCATTCTGATATCTGGTACATAAGATATAGTTATAGTGGCAAAGTCTGGCTGTCCTGTTATAGGGCACAGACTTGTGAATTCAGGACAGTTAAACTTAACGAAATAATCATTATCCTGGTGCTTATTTATGAATGTTTCAAGAACGTCCGGAGCATAATCATCTGGATACTTTGTTTTCTGGTTACCTAATAATGTTATATTTTCTGTCTCTTCCTTACTTCTTCCTGTCATATTCTGTCTCCTAATCTATCTGTCTGTTATTTCACTTTATGCTATGCTTTTATTCCATAGCCGGGTCTTTTATTCCATTTAATTCAAATGCCCTGGCTCTGTCTATACATGTTCCACACCTTCCACATGGCTTTTCACCACCTTCATAACAGCTCCATGTGTATTTATAAGGAACATTAAGCTCAAGTCCCTTTTTTACTACCTGTGCTTTCGATGCATTGATAAATGGAGCCACAACCTTTATCTGCTTTCCACTTCCGAGATATATGGCATCATTTATAGCAGCGTTAAACTCACTGCTGCAGTCAGGATATGCACTTCCAGCAGCATCATCTGCATGAGCACCATAATATATTTCACTACAGCCCTTTGATAATGCTATGCTGGCAGCACTTGATAAAAACAAACCGTTCCTGAACGGAACATATGTAGATACTGGCTTTCCATCTGCACCCTTAATCTGTGCATCATATGACTCCTTAGGTATCTCCTTATCAGAATGTGATAAAAGAGAACAGTCGCTATACTGGAATATTTTTGCAAGGTCAAGATAAATGTGTTCTACATTATAATACTTTACTATCTTATCTGATGCCTCTATCTCCTTTGTATGCTTCTGACCATACGATATAGATAATGCTATAACATTTTCTGCACCATACTTATCAACTGCCATTCCAAGACATGTTGTACTATCTATTCCACCACTGAATAAAACCATTGCTTTCATTGTTAAATCTCCCTCTTAATGTCTGTGTATATGTTTTCGTGTCAGCCTTCCTTATCCCTCTTGCCGTCATACAGCTATGACAGCCTTCAATAAGCACCGCCACATCATCAGTTCCTGTAACCATCTGGATAATATCAGCAATATCGCTTCCGATTCTTTCCTGCAGCTGCAGTCTTTTGGAAACCATATCAGCTATACGTGCTATTTTGCTAAGTCCGATTACGCGGTCTTTTGGAATATATGCGACCGTGACCTTCATATCATACATAAGTGCAAGATGGTGCTCGCAATAGCTGAAAATATCTATGTCCTTTACAACTACCATATCTGAAGCACCACCATCAGTAGCACATTCCTTATCAGCATGTTTATCAAGTGCAAATGTTTTATTGAACATTTCAGCTATCTCTTCATTGGTATAATTCATTCCCTCAAACACTTCTTCATACATTTTCGCAACTCTTTCAGGTGTATCTTTTAATCCCTCACGCTCAGGATCATCACCTAGTGCTTTGAGAATACCGGCTATATGATATTCGATTGCCTTAGTATCTATTTTTTTGTGTTTTTCCATAAAATCCTCATTTCTGCATCCTGCTAACCTGTATAAAAGTCTGCATCAGCCCTTTGTATACATTAATACACTAAACTCCTCTTTTATCCGGTGCCCATATTATTTTATGCAGCTGGATCTGCATATTAACATCGTTCATAGTATTATCCTTCATAAAATCAACGATTTCTTCTGGCTCTATCATGCCAAATACCGGACTTATATAAAGATTGCATTTTCCATACAGATTATATTTTTCTATAATCTGCTTTGTCCTCACAAGATCCTCATGGCAGCCTGCAACGAATTTGACTGTATCATTTTTGTTTAATACATTGAAATTCTCCAGCCTCATAGCCTGCTCCATGCCACTGCATGAAAGCTTATAATCCATAGTAAATGTTACATTATCTTTATGAAGCTTACGGATATTATCAAGCGGAATACTTCCATTAGTTTCTATCTCAACATTCAGGTTGTTATCTGCAAGACATTCAATAACATCTTCAATCCCATCCCTTAACAGTGGTTCTCCACCTGTAAGAGTGACATTCTTAACCCCTGTAGATAGAACATATTCAAGGATATCCTCTTTAGTCATCTGCTGTGCTGTGGCATCAGCCTCATTAGCCCACTTTGTATCACAATATTTACAGTTAAGATTACATCCCTTAAAACGTATAAATACCGCAAGCTGCCCGGCCTTAGTGCCCTCACCATTGATGCTTACGAACTTTTCAACGACTTCTAATACACTCATATACGCCTCCATAATTCTTTAATCGTATCTAATTCTTTTATAATTCAGCATGATTTCTGTAATCATTCCATATAAGCTGCACTATTGGCTGGAGTTTCATACACAGTTACAGATTTCATGCTATATCCAAGCTCTTTTATCTTTTCATAAAAATACTTTGCCATATTCTCTGCTGTTGGTCTGAAATCAAGCTCAATAATCCTGAAATTCTCACTCTTTAAGGCCTCAAGTGTTGTTTCCTTAAGTGAATTCCTCTCAATAATCAGTGCATGGTCCATAGAATCTGCTATATCCCTTAAATCCTTTTTCAGTTCCCCAAAATCGACATACATGCCTTTATGCTGCAGATCATCCTTAAGCTCATCTGTCTGCACTTCTAAAACAATTCTCCATCTGTGTCCATGAAGATTACTACATTTTCCATCATATCCAGAAAGAAAATGTGCTGAATCAAAGCTTGCTTCTGTTTTTAAAATATACATATAAATAATCCTCTTTTATTAATTATTTTTTTATTATGGTTTTATTATACTTTTATCATTGTTTGCGATAATTCCATAATAAATCGTCATATACGCAAAAAAGGCATAGATACTGCGTACCCATGCCTTGATATAATCGTTCTAAATATATAAGCTATTGTAATAAATATAATAGTCCTGGTTTTATTTAGAGACAGGATGGTACAAACGAACTGTCTATCTTTAATTACGTATATCTTTAATTGCCTTGTAATGTTAACAGATGATTTTATATTTGTCAATAACAACTGCCATGAAACTCAATAAAACTCATCCTTTGTGTCAGCTTCTAATATACAGATTTTTAAACATCTTATGCTCCGATGATTATCTTTATAAGCTTCTTATCAAGCATAATCGTCCTGTTCCATGGATTAAGTATTATACCTTCTATTTCATCCACCTTCAACACCGCATCAAAAAGCTTTCTTATATCTGTCATAAATGTTGACATTACACTGTCTGCGCCCTTCACTTCCTCATCAAAGCTTGTAAACGCTGTCCACCATAGCTTTTCATCCGCCGTCTTCACTGCTTTTAACTTAAGTCCATAACCTTGCTGACTGCTGATTTTACCATGCTCTGATGGATACCCTGGCATAGGTGGTTCAACCGCTATTATGAGCTGACCATTATCATTCATACGTCTTCTTATAACAGTAAGAGTGTGTGCTAACATCTCCTCTGATGGTTCCTTCTGTAAAGCTTCTATGGCATTTTCTATGAGTTCATTGCCTGTAAGTTCATTGTCTTTTAACTCATTATTATGATTATTCTTTTTATCATTATTGTTTATAACATTATTGTCTGTAATATTATCATTTCCGCTGTTATTCTGTATATTCACTGTTTCTGCCACTTTCAATTCTCCATATAATTCCATTATAATATTCCACCTATAACACCACCTAACGTGCTATACTATACTAAATATGCTCACCTATAAGCTTCTCCATCCACACCATGTTATACCATCTGCCAAACTTATAACCACAGTCATAGAACTCACCTACGAGTCTGTAACCAAGATGTGCATGAAACATGGCACTGTTCTTATCAAGATATTCATCATCCTCTTTAGGATATGCTATACATGCATACATGTTAAGAATACCTCTGTCCTTAAGCTCTCTTTCAAGCTCGTCATGAAGAATTCGCCCTATACCTATATGCCTCATATCCTTATCCACATATATAGAAGTCTCTACACATCTGTCATAGGCTTTTCTTTCATGAAACATTCCGGCATACGCATACCCGACGATTCTTTCGTTATATAACGCCACTATATAAGGATACTTCTTTAATGTAGCTTCTATACGCCCTTGAAACTCCTCTAACGATGGCACATCATATTCAAATGTTATCGCAGTATTCCTGACATACGGTGCATATATGGAAAGAAGCTCTTTAGCATCATCCACTAGAGCAGTTCTTATATGAACCATAGGAGTACATATGCCACCTTTGGCTTCAACACAGATACTGTTGCCAGATGTACTGTAACACATATTATTCACGCTATTATCTGTATTCATTATGTCTGTTCCTTATTTTAATTCAGTTTCTCGACTACTACCTTACATCTCTTTTTGTAAAAAGCAATGCCGTAAAATATCATATTGTGACGACCATCATTTTTAAGATACTCTAAATATCTTCGGTCTCCGATTTGTTTAATTGCTCTTTCACAGGCTTTATCTAACCCTGAAGCTTCCTTAGAACACTTAAGTTCAAAGATAATACCATCGTCCGGATTCTGCGGTTTAATGATAATATCCGCAAATCCTTCTCCAGCTTCTACATTTGACTTTACCACCCAATCTGTGTTTCCCGTCAACATCCCTGCAAGAAAAGTATGATATGAGTTTTCCTTTTCCATTTCAGGTGCTTTTGTATCAAAAACACTGATTGTATTACTTAGTGTTTGGTTTAAATACTGTTCTATTATCTCTGCATTTCCATCTTCAATAGCTTTCCAGAAATGTGCCATCTGTTCCGTATTATCAGCAATTTTTTGCTTAAACCATTCCTGTATCTGTGAAATATAAACAGTTCTAACTTCTTTATTGGGAATAACCAGCTTATATGCTCCTTGTTCCGTCATATCAGCCTGTGTCAAATATCCAGTCGTAAAAAGAACACTCCAGATATTATCTATGCTCTTATCAATCTCATCATATGTCAAATCAAGCCGGACAGACTTTTCAATCGGTTCACCTGCAATCAGGTGCTCAATTTCATCCTGTGTCGTTCTGTTTGCTATGGAAACAAATCGTTTAACTAAAGCATTGCCACTGCTATTTATCCAATAACATTTAGGCTTTGCTTCTGGTGTATCACAAAGATCATCTACTCTATTAATCACATCCCAAGGGCAGTAAATATCAGCATCTCCAAAATGATATCCATCATACCATTCCTTCATTTCTGCCAGATGCTCTTCCAAATGGTAATCTTTCAGCATCTTTCCGACCTCATCTTCTGTAAAACCAAACTGTTCATTAAATCTTGCATCTGTTATAGAAAAAATCTTAAAATTGTTCAAACCTGTAAAAATGCTTTCTCTCGAAACACGCAGACAACCCGTCAAAACAGCAAACTGCAAAAATTCGTTTGTTTTCAGAGCTTCTCCAAACAGTGAACGAATCATTGATACCATCTCTTTATAGTATCCATTTTGATATGCTTTGTCTAAAGGAACATCATACTCATCAACAAGGATGACTACCTTCTGTCCATAGTGACGGTACAACAACTCCGACAATGTCTGAAGTGCTGATTCCAATGTATCCTCATCCATTGCATATTTTCCATCCTGCATCTTAACAAGAGCACAGTATCTTTGTTTTTCGTTGTCAGTTAGCTTATCGCTATTCTTCAGAAAAATGAATCGTTCTGCTTCAAGTGCGACAATCTTTATTAATTTGTTCGTTGCTTTTTCAAACGTCAGCCCATCAACACCTTTAAGCGTAAGAAACACAACTGGAAATCTTCCCATATATTCATCACAAAGATCTTTTCTTTGCATAATGTGAAGTCCATTAAATAATGTCATATCTGTTCCGATTTCAAAAAAGTACCGGAGCATACTCATATTTAAGCTTTTGCCAAAACGGCGGGGTCTTGTAAAAAGATTCACCTTTCCCCAGCTGTCAAGAAGCTGTTCAATCAGTCCCGTTTTATCAATATAGTAAAAACCATTCCTGCGGATTTCCTGAAAATCTTCAATTCCTACCGGAAGCTTTAGATTCTTCATAATATATTTATCCCCTTTATAAAACCATCACTTATATAAGCTCTTTATCAGTAGTATAGCTGATTAATGGGGAAAATACAATTTAAAGTTAAACCTAATGGAGTAAAGATTTTATTGGTTATACAAAAATAACCGGGAAATCTTAGCTTATAGTTTCCCGGTTACTTATTAGTTATATTATACGCAGAATATCAAATTATTTTCCCATTTCGGAAATATTTGTTTTATTCAGCTTAATATTTTCCAATTTCAGAAATATATTGAACCTAAAGTAAACGCTCCAACCCATGTACCTACAAATCCCCCGAAAAATTTGATATAACCATAATAATTCAGTTGCACAAGTTGTACGATTTTAACAAATTGTACAATTCGTACAATTATCACAAATTTTTCAGGAGGTTATAATTATTGAATGCTAGGGAGCTGGAAACACAGCACAATCTTAAAAAGTGGGCAGCTATAATAAAAGAATGCCGCTCAAGTGGCATGAAGATACTTCAGTGGCTTGAGATAAACAACATATCAAAAGACCAGTATTACTACTGGCAGAAAAAGCTTAAAGAAACATGTATTGATACTTTTGAAAGACAGGCAGCTACATTTGTGGAACTTCCTGTAACTAAAGAAGTCCCGGCATCAACAGAATTAACTGTTACACATACTATATGTGAAAACAAAAATGATGGCTGTTCTTTTAAAGATAATACAATAGCTGCTGTAATAAAAACCAATGGAGTTACATTTGAAATCACTAATACTGCTACACCTGATTTTATAAAAAATCTTATAGAGGCATTTAACCATGCTTAATGATGCAGCCGGTTTTAAACGCATATTTATAGCAGCCGGCTACACGGATTTACGGAGAGGAATAGACGGACTTGCAGGAATCGTACAGTATCAGTTTGAACTTGATCCACACGATAAAGATACAATCTTTTTATTCTGCGGAAGAAAGAATGACAGGATAAAAGCACTTCTATGGGAAGGTGATGGATTTCTGCTTATGTATAAAAGGGTTGAAGAAGGCAGTTTCAAATGGCCAAGAAATGTAACAGAAGCATTGGAGATAAATGAGCATCAGTTTGAACAGTTAATGAAAGGCTTTGAGATTATAGCAAAACGCCCGATTAAGCCACAGGATAATCCTGGAACACTGATGTAAACATTGTGCAGAAAGTAGATTTTTTATAATATAAAAAGTTTTCAAAACTATAATCGTGACAGCAAATATATGGATTATCCACTAAATGCAGGACATAAAAGAATTAATACATCCCTGTGTCCTGCCTTATGTGGATAATAGTTCTAAAGAACCAGAAATACCGGCTTTTTAGAAGTGTTATCCACCGTCATAATGACGAATCAGACAAATGTAGCCGGAAGAACTGGAAATAAATGCCATGAATGGAAAGAAGACAGCCGGCAAACGTGCCATGGATATGGAAGGACTTCCTGTTGAGAGAATAGACCATTACATGACCGAAGAAGAATTAAAAGAAGAATTCGGTGAAAAGGGATGGAAACAGCTTCCGGATACAGTCGTTAAAAGGTACCACTTCACACCTGCTAAGATAACAGTTGACGAGCACCATATAGGTGTATATGTCGGCAAAGAAGATGGACATATGAAGCGTGCACCACATCCAAAGGGATTACTGCCATCAAGTCCTGTAACGCCATCACTTGCAGCGGCAGTCATGAATGGCAAATATGTAAATGCTGTACCTTTATACAGGCTTGAAAAAGAGTTTGAGAGATACGGACTTGCCATAACACGCCAGAACATGGCTAACTGGATGATACGTCTTGCAGATGAATATCTTGGAGTAATGTATGATTATCTTCATATGAAGCTTTATGGATTTCATGTAATCCAGGCAGATGAGACTCCTGTGCTTGTAAACAAAGACGGCAGACCAGCCGGTTCCAAGAGCTTTATGTGGGTATACCGTTCAGGATATATGTATTCAGATGAGCAGATAGTCCTGTATGAATACCAGCGGACAAGAAATGCTTCACATCCAAGGCAGTTTCTTAAAGATTATTCCGGGGTATGTGTAACCGATGGTTATCAGGTATACCATACAGTAGAAAAGGAACTGGAATATCTTAAGATAGCCGGATGCTGGGTACACTGCAGGCGAAAATTTGATGAGGCATTAAAGGCAGTTCCAAAGGCTGCCCAAAAAGAAAGCCTTTCATATCTGGTAATAAAACAGATACCGGCAGTCTACCGTGAAGAGGATAAGCTGAAAGAGCTTAAGCCAAAAGACAGACTCAGACAGCGTCAGGTGGTAATAAAGCCACTGGTTGATGCTTTATTTGCGTATCTTAAATCAAACGAAAGAAAAGCCAGCACAGCTAAACTGAAACAGGCTGTCACTTATGCACTCAATCAGGAAAAATATCTGAGAGTATTTCTTGAAGATGGTGAAGTCCCAATGGATAACAATGCATCGGAACGTGCAATAAGAGGCTTTTGTATAGGCAAGAAGAACTGGGAAATGATAGATACAATCAATGGAGCTACATCCTCAGCAATAATATACAGCATAGCAGAGACAGCTAAAGCTAATAACTTAAAGCCTTATGAGTACTTTGAATATCTGTTGACCCAGATACCGGCACATATGGATGATACAGACCGCTCATTTCTGGAAGATCTTCTTCCATGGTCACCAAAGCTGCCAGAATACATCAGAAAACAAAAAGACCGTTGTTAACGGTCTTTTAAAAGTCAAGGTACATGGGTTGGAGCGTTTACGTAAGTGTCTTACCAAATCACTAAAACTTTGAATGCCTATTGCAACCGTCCTGCTCATATGCTATCGCTCCTATATATGATATATAATTGCTATATTGTCATATAACAAAAAAGCCCTTAGAGATATTATACTCTAAAGGCTTTGGGTTTAGCAAATATATTTATTTGTAATCCTGATTTTATAATCTTATTTTTTGAACTTTGTATTCTTGACAAAACCGACTGCCATACAGGACTTACCGCCGTTCACCAAATAGTCATGGACGGCTTTGAAGCCCTCTTTGCCGTAGTAATCATCTACATTAATCACAATGAATGGGGTTTTGATTGCTTTCTTCGCCGCAAGCACGGCCTGTCCAGTTCCCCACGGCTTTGTACGTCCTTCCGGCAGAGCTCCCGGGATGTCGTTGATATCCTGGAAAGTGTAGTCCACAGTGACATCATGATAAGCGCAAATGGAGGCAATACGGTCACCGATGGCCTCTTTGAACTCTTTCTCTATATCCTTACGGATGATAAATACCACATGGTTGAAACCTGCCTCAATCATGAATTGAGTAGTCCATGATGATATGGTTAGCATCATCAACCGGCTCCAACTGTTTAATTCCTATTCCGAAACGGCTGCCGATACCGGCTGCCATGATAAGTAATGTTGTTTTCATCTTTTTCTCTTTTCTTTCTTATAGAATATATTTTTTTAGGATTGGGATTTGATACATAATCCACGCTCCCACAAAAGAGCTTACAGCAAAAAACGCCCAAAACACAACTGTTGCAATTGGATAAAAATTGTCGAAGGCTATCGGTGTGAGCTTCAAAAATTTATATATAAAATTGATGAACACCGGATGAATCAAATAAACTCCAAAACACAACCTATCTATTTTCCAAAGGAGTTCCGTATTTTTTGATTTAGCACCTATAAAGAGACAAAATACAGCAATCGAAAGGAATGTAATCATTGGAGAATTATATCCGAACAGTTCCTTGCTTTTGGGATAATAGCATATACTTCCAATCACGACTATAAATATTGCAAAAGCAAGTACACAAATGCTGATGCTCTTTTTGTTTAAAAAACGAGATTTAAAAATTATAATATATCTTCCTGCTAATGCGTAGAAAATTGTAAATCCAGTAATAGGAATCTCGAAAGCTATTGTTGCACCGGAAGCTTTATCAATCAGCTTTATAACAAAGTCGAAAATAAATATCACGCTCATTAAATAAAGAAGCGTTTTCTCATCAGAATTATTCACGAATGCTTTTAACATTGGAAGAACAAAGTACAATCCTATTAATGCATACAAATACCACAAATGGCTCCAGCTGTTTCCATTTATTACATTTATGATTGCCTCAAAAAGGCTTCTTACAGTTATTGACTTTGTATTAAGTAGAATCTCTAGCATCGAAAACGGGATTCCAAACACAAATAGTGCTAACAAAATTCTTTTCGCATACTTTCTTATACAATCACTATATGTGATCTGTCGATTAGGGTCAAGCAGTAACGCACCTGTAATCATCAAAAAAACTGGGACAGCCCAATTCATCAAAATGTTGTTCGTTGTAAAAAACACCATTTGATTCCTTGTCAAAAAGAACTCCTCACTATTGTTTGAAAGTGTGTTATTAGTATGTAAAAATACTACAGCTAATGTTGCCGCGATTCTTAAAAGTGAGATATCTGCTTGCTTGCTAAATTATCCATTTCATCCTCCATTCTATCAAGCATAACAATTCGCTACTTCACAATCTCTTTTAAATAACTCAATAAATAGTTCAAATTTCATTTTGTATTATGTGGTCAAAATCTGGTTTTTTATATTCTGAATAATACATAATATAATTAGTATTATATCCATCATTGTGATATAAAGATTGAAGTTCATCACTAACCTTGTTCTTTTTGTAACACCAATCATATTTCTCACAATTATCAAATAATGTTTTCAAATATTTCGTTTGCTCTGTCACAAATAACACTCCAGCATATCTATTCTTAAAGTTGTCCTCACAAATCTCAGGATCTTCATCAAATGAAACTTTAATAATTCCTTTAATATATTCATAACCTGTACTTAAACTGGTTAAAGGATATGCAATATGGTCTCCGCCCGGTCTAGCATTGAACTCAATTAAATATATTTTATTTTCTTTAATTTTAATTTCTGTATGACATGGTCCGTTTTGTATGCCAATATCATGTAAAGCTTTTTTCAATACAGTTGTAATCTCTTTTCTCATAGAAGGAGAAAGTTTTGCAGGTTGGTGGTGTCCTAATTCAACGCAATGTGGAGCTCCAGAGCTCATTTTTTCAGTAATTTGAATAATGTGTGATTCACCATGATACGATAAACTTTCTACAGAATATTCCTTTCCCCCTTCTATATATTCTTCTACTATAAAATTAACTTTATCTCCTACTTCACCTACTCCATAATCAAAAGCAGCTTTAAGTTCTTCTTTCGAATAAACTACTGAAATCCCTTTTTTTCCTCCTTTATTTGTAGGTTTCAAAATTAACGGATACTCTAATTTAGAATTAGCGATTTTTTCAAAAGAATTGGCTTCAAAATATTTTGGATGATTTAGTCCATCAATATTAGTTGTAACTTCTCTATTTCTGTATTTATCAGTAATAACTTCAGAAACCATTAACTCATTACAATTCAAATGCATTGCATTAGCAATATATCCTACTACAGCAATAGTAAGTTCCGTTGTTGCAACAATACCATCAATTCCTATTTGTTCACATTCTTTCAATATTTTATCTTTCTCAAAAATTGAAATAGGATAAAAATAATCAACACGATCTTTCGCAATTGCTCCATCACTCCATGCGAAACAATGTGTTTCTACCCCCATTTCTCTTGCGTTTTCTGCAAATATACATGCCATTCTTCCGGCACCAATGATAGCTAATTTTTTCATAATATATTACAACTCCTTTTCAATCATACTACACACGTATTCCATTTCCTTAATTCCATATCTTTGATCTACTGGAATTGGTAAAATATTATTTGCCATATCATACTCAAGTTCATCTTCTGAACAAAGACTTAAAACTGCTGGCCAAAGCGTAGGAATAAATATATTTTTCATTTGTAATTTTTTTCTAATCTCAGATCCATTTTCTATGTATAATGGATACATGAATGCACCATCCGGAACATTCAAATTTAATTCATTTAATTTTGATAGCTTCATATCAAGATAAGCGAAATTTTCTGTTCTTTTCTTTCTAACAACTTCATAATTTATTCCATGTAATAAATTTTCAGTCAATTTTGACATGCTTTTAATGGGTTCCTCTTTAAATAAATGATTATTATCTACATATTCCTGATAGAATTCCCCTGCTGTTCTTTCAAATCTACCTAACAAAAAATTCATTCTCTTATATGATTCGTCTTTTTGTTCGACTATTATGAATTTATCAGTATATAGAATTGCTCCATCTGACACACCAAAAAATTTACGACAAGTATAAATCGTATCAAATCCAGGGATTGGTTCTTGATAATACGCTTGTGCATTGTCAACTATTACATTATTACCTAATGATAAAATATATTCATTAGATAACTGGCCATAAAAATTTACTAGATAAAGCCAACCATCCCATTCTTTAATCTTCGGTTTAAAATCAAGTCCTATGCTGTAATAAATTACTTCAACTCCATTTTCAGCTAAAACTTGATCGTTTGAATCGCACATAAATTTAGGAAAATAAATTTTTTTGATGTTTTTTGCCTTTAAAATATATGCAAATGCATTTCTTCCACAGTTCAATTTAATTCCATCATCATGAAGCATTGGATTCATATAGGTATCCAACTCTATATATCCGCCTATTTCTTTCATTTGAACATCCTTTCAGGCAATTATCATATTATATTAATAACAACTTAAAATTATTTAAAGCAAAACATCCTTTTTATACGTCTCAGAATTCTTACTTTCCTAATTGAAGGCAAGTTCATTCCTTTCTCTTCACAAAAATTATAATTGTCTTTAGAAAATGCATCCTTATCATAATTAATAGCAAGTTGCCACAGTATCTTGCGTTTATTCTTTTTATATTTGTTTAAATCAAAAACTTTTGAATATTCAGTAAGTTTCCCCATCGCATCTAGTGCTATAAGTGTTCTATTGCATTTAGCACATTCACTACAATTTTTCTCATCTACATTTGGATCATCACTATGTCTACAACATACATTTAAATATTTTTTTGACACTTCCCAATCAGCTATTAATTCGGTTTTTTGGGATCTCTTATATTGACATCCGTCACTAATAATTGTAGTATTTAGAGTTGACAATAGTGGTAATGTCATAGGATCACCATATTCTGAAAAATCACGATTTCTTGCGCGATAACCATATTTCATTACTTCTTCATAACTAAAAGAACTTGATAAATAATACTTACTAATTCCCTTTCCCATTGCAAAAATAATATAATACAAGTTGAAGTAAGAAGCTTTGTCATCTAAATCATAAAGAAATGCATGTAAATTACTATCTACTTTTACAAGTGGTAATCCTATTTGATTTGCAGCATCTTCTGCTTGTAATACTCTTTTATTGAATAATGGGATTGTATTAGAATTATCTAAACTCCCATGCCAACCGCAATTTAAAAAGAACAAATGTGTTAATTTATAATCTAAATCTTTTTCTAATTCATAATATTTATATACAGTTGCTAAAGAATCAACACCACATGATATGCCTGTAGCATTTACTTCTTGCAAATTATCAATATCTTCATAACCATCTGCATATATATTAACCAGTTTCAGTTCATTTGAAAAACTCTGCAAAATATATGAAACATAATCTACTATATTCCTATATAATTTCTTTGAAACCTTTCCTTTTATATGTAAATCTGTTTTATAATACATTGCCATATAAACTGGAAGAGTCAAGCAACAATCATACGTAATATCATTTAACATATATGCATATTTATCTTCGACAGAAACCCAAATTTGATTTTCATTATCAAGTCGTTCAATATCTGAATTTATATCAACAACAAGTTTTGTATATCCTTCGCAGTTTTCTTTACGAAGGTTTGAGATTTCAATCATATTATTTTTCCTCCAATAATACTTTATAGTGCATATTTATATTTTCTAAAATTGTTTCCATTTCATCTTTATCTTCGAATTTCATAAAGATAATTCCCAATGCTTTTGCTGCATTATCAAAATATTCTACATGATCTCCAGATTTTTTATAAAGACACTTTTTGATGATTTTCTCGTCTAATTCTTTAGAAAAATCAATAGTCTTATACAATCCTGTCTGATTGGTATGCAAGTTATGCGTTGCATAAAATGGGATACCGTCATGTACTTCACTATTAATCTCTTCTCCCATTGCTGTTAGCACAGCCATTTCAACTACATCAACATCAAATATTAATCCTAATAAATCTGGAATCATATTACCGCCAGCTCTAGGACCAACATCTATAGGCCATACTTTTCCCATCTTATCTACAACTAATTCCACATTTACTGATCCGAATCTAATTCCAAGTTTATCAACCATAGATTGTAAAGTGTTTTCTACTTCTAATTTATCTTGTTCATCAAGAAGTAATGGATAACTCTTTCCAACTGGAACAAGTGGATTTACTGAGGAATCTCTATGACAGTTCAGTAACCCCCACAGTATCACTTTCCCGTTATAGACAAAAATATCTCCTCCAATAAGATATTTATGTTTCTTTTCTATATACTCTTCAACAATAATACGATGAGAACGCGAAAATGAAAATGCAAAATCACACGCTTCTTCTAATCCATCCCAATCCCTTAAAACAGTAGCTCCCTTTGAGCCTGAAGAATCAACCGGTTTAATAATTACAGGTAATGTGAACAATGATGTATTAATATCGTTATTACTATATCCTTCTGATACCGGTGCATTGAACCCGTTATGCTTAAGAAACTCTCTAAATTTATCCTTATTACATAATGTTTCAACTGAATCGTATGGATTAGTAGGCAATCCTAGTTTTTCAGCAACATAAGCAGCTGTTGGCGCAGCTGGATCTGAAGCATATGCTAAGATGCCATCAATATTCTCCTTTTTTGCCACTTCTAAAACGGCATCCTTATCCGTAGTACTTACAAGATAAAACTTATCTGCTTCATATTGTCCTGGATTATCCGGAAGAAAATCACATAAGACTGTATAATATCCATGCTTTTGAGCTGTTTTAATTGCCACTATTTGCTGAGCTGAACCACCCAATAATAATATCTTCTTCATTTGTTAATCTCCTAAAATCACATCACAGATTCTATCCACTTCATCCAATTTTAAATCTGCATATAAAGGAAGTGTTAAAACTCTGAGTGCCATGTGCTGAGCAATAGGAGTTTTTTCTGTTCCTGCTGTAGGATAATTACGATAACATTCAAAGCTATTAGTCAGTGGGAAGAAATATTTTCTCGCTCCAATTCCCACCTCTGATAACTTCTCAAAAACTTCATTTCTTGTGTATTTGTATCCGTCAAAAACAACCGGGAAATAAGCGTAGTTACTTTCCACATCATTTTGAATAGCAGATAACTTGATTCCTTCTACACCTTCAAGTCTGCTTCTATATCTTTCGACAACTTTCTTTCTCTTTGCAATTTCGTCATTTAAATGTCTCAAATTACAAATTCCCATTGCTGCCTGAAATTCATTCATCTTAGCATTTCCACCAACATATTGAACAGACTCTGGGCCATGAATACCAAAGTTCTTCATATCGTTCAAAAGCTGTACCCATGCATCATCTTTAAAACATACACATCCACCTTCTATCGTATTAAATACTTTCGTCGCATGGAAACTAAACATAGCTGCATCTCCAAAACATGCGGACGAGACACCCTTGTACTTAACTCCAAAAGCATGTGCTGCGTCATAAACAACTTTTAATCCATATTTCTTTGCAATTCGATCAATCTCTTCTACATCACACATATTTCCATATACATGCACCGGTACAATTGCAACTGTATTGTCGTTAATCAATAGTTCTAACTTCTCTGTATCAATCGTATAATCATCTTCTTTAATATCACAGAATACAGGGACTAGACCATTTCTTACAATTGCATGTGTTGTTGATGCAAAAGTAAAAGGTGCTGTAATTACTTCTCCTCCTTCAGGAAGATTTAATGCAGCAATAGCATTTTCTAATGCAAGATGTCCATTAGTATATAATGCAATATGTGGAACATCTAAATATTCTTCTAAAGAATTTTGCAATTCTTTATGTTTCGTTCCCATGTTAGTAAGCCAATGGCTCTCCCAAAGTTCTCTAATTTCTTCACAATATTCCTCATATGAAGGCATTGATGATCTTGTAACTAAAATATTTGACATTATTATTACCTCTTTTCATCATTTTAATAAATCTGAGTTTTTTATTTTTTACATATGTATGATTTTATAATTTCCAATAAATATTCAAATGAATCTAGATGTAATAATTTAGATCCAATAATATAAATAACCACT
>ERZ791765.1001-NODE-1001-length-21623-cov-57.121986_pt1 | contig 21623 bp, 19 predicted proteins | sample MGYA00509949_ERZ791765 | MGnify/ENA primary metagenome ERZ791765 (study PRJEB30046, sample SAMN00791980) | human gut metagenome | study: EMG produced TPA metagenomics assembly of the A metagenome-wide association study of gut microbiota in type 2...
TAGTTAACTCGGCATCTAAATTCTTGCAGAACTCATCCAATATACAAAATATTTCTGTAACTTTGTCTGTGGTAATCATCGCTATATATGTTTTGTAAGTTATTGATTTACAACTATAAAGTTACAAAATAATAGCGAGATTACCAATCTTTTTAGGGCACTTTTTTATCCCGAACTGGCGTATACTTTTGATAGATTTACCGGCATAAAAAACATACCATTGACGCGACAAAACCGACAACTTCGCACAACGGCCCACGCCCCCCAACCAAGACGAATGAGGCAAAAGGATGCCTTTTTACGGAAGTTTTATAAAATTTGTGGGGGAAAGTGGAGGATTATGGGGAATTTTATGTAACTTTGACCCCAAATTCTCTATATAAGATGTACGTATGAGATTTCTGGGAAACATAGAAGCCAAGACCGATGCCAAAGGGCGCGCCTTTTTGCCGGCCGTGTTCCGCAAGGTGCTGCAAGCATCGGGCGAGGAGCGGCTTGTGATGAGAAAAGACGTGTTTCAGACCTGTCTGGTGCTCTATCCGGAATCGGTGTGGAACGTGCAGATGGACGAGTTGCGCAACAAGCTGTCGCGCTGGAACAAGCGCGAACAGCAGATATTCCGCATGTTTGTGTCGGATGTGGAAATCCTCTCCCTTGACGGCAACGGGCGTTTCCTCATTCCCAAACGCTACATGAAAATGGCGAACATCGACCAGAACATCAAGTTTGTGGGTGTAGACAACACCATCGAGATTTGGAGCAACGACCGTCCGGAGCCTTTCATGGAGCCGGAGGAGTTCAGCAGTGCTCTGGAAGAAATCATGAACAACGACTATCAACAGGCAGAACGTGATTAAGACCGCAGAAACATATCATGTGCCCGTTCTCCTCAAAGAGAGTGTGGACGGACTGAACATCCGCCCCGGAGGCATCTACGTGGATGTCACTTTCGGGGGTGGCGGGCATTCCCGTGAGATTCTGTCACGCCTGACGGGCGGGGCACACCTCTACAGTTTCGACCAAGATGCTGATGCGGAGGGGAATGTGATAGGTGATAGGTGGTGGGTGTTAGGTGATAATGAAAAGCCTAAAGGAGAAAAGGAAGAACGACCCGGCACTTCATCAGGTCCCAACACCTATCATCTATCGCCAGAAGAAGGAGACGAGGAAGAACAACACGACACTTCATCAGGTCCCAACACCTATCATCTATCGCCAGAAGAAGGAGACGAGGAAGAACAACACGGCACTTCATCAGGTCCCAACACCTATCATCTATCGCCAGAAGAAGGAGACGAGGAAGAACAACACGACATTTCATTAACACCTAACACCCAACACCTATCACCCCAGCCCTTCACCTTCGTCCGCAGCAACTTCCGTTATTTGAAAAACTGGATGCGCTACTACGGAGTAGACCACATTGACGGATTATTGGCCGACCTGGGGGTCTCAAGCCACCATTTCGATGACGAGACAAGGGGATTTTCGTTCCGCTTCGACGCTCCGCTCGACATGCGCATGAACAAACGGGGAGGACGGACAGCTGCCGACATCGTGAACGAATATGACGAAAACAGATTGGCCGATGTGTTCTACCTCTACGGCGAACTAAAAAACTCACGCCGCATAGCCGCAGCACTTGTCAAAGCCAGAGCACAGGGGCGCATAGAGACGACCCAAGACTTTGTGCAGGCCGTGGAACCGCTCTTCCGCCGCGAACGGGAGAAGAAAGACATGGCCAAGTTGTTTCAGGCCCTGCGCATAGAAGTGAACAACGAAATGACGGCACTCAAAGAAATGCTGCTGGCGGCCACCGAACTGCTCAAACCGGGAGGACGGCTGTCGGTGATAACCTATCATTCGCTCGAAGACCGCATCGTGAAGAACGTGATGAAGGCCGGCAACGCAGAAGGAAAAGTGGCACAAGACTTCTTCGGACGAATAGAGACACCATTCAGACCGGTCAACAACAAAGTGATTGTGCCCGAAGACGACGAACAACAGCGCAACCCGAGAAGCAGGAGTGCCAAACTAAGAATTGCAGAAAAAAAATGAAAGAAGACGAGATGCCGGAACAAGCGGCCGACGAAACGCTGAAACAGGTCATAGCCAAGCAGGCCACCGAAGACGAGGCACCGCTATCGAAGACGTTCACACTGAGGAAAATCCTCGGTGGTGACATTCTCTCGGCACAGGTCATCAGAAGACAGATATGGCTGGTGCTGCTCGTCGTGGCCTTTATCATCGCCTACATCTCCAACAGATACAACATACAGAAAGACCTGATAGAGATAGACCACCTGCAAGACGAATTGCAGGATGCCAAATACAAGGCACTCTCGAGCAGCAGTCAAATAACGGAAAAAAGCCGGGAGAGCCGGGTGCTGGAACTGTTGAAAAACAACAAAGACAGTGTGATACACATCGCCGACCAGCCACCTTACATTATTAACGTGCCGGAAGAATAACAGGACATGAGCAAATTTGACACCAATAAAGTGATGCCCCGCTACATCGCCATCTCTCTCGTGATGGTGCTGATAGCCCTGGCTGTCCTGGGAAAGACGGTCTACACCATGACGGCCAAGCGCAGCTTCTGGATGGCAGTGGCCGACAGGGTGAAGAAAGACTCGGTGAGCGTGAAGCCCAACCGGGGCAACATCCTTAGTTGCGACGGCCAACTCATGGCCAGTTCGCTGCCGGAATTCAGAATTTACATGGACTTCAAGGCTCTCAGAGAGGCCGGAAACGACTCGCTCTGGGATGCCAAGGAAGACTCGATATGCCACGGACTGAGCCAGATATTCCCCGAAAAAACAGCCAAAGACTTCAAGCAGCAACTGGAAGAGGGACGCAAGAAGCAGAGCCGGCACTGGGCCATCTGGAGCCGGCGCATCGACTACAACACGTTCACGGAGGTGAAGCAGTTGCCCGTGTTCAACCTCACGGCCTACCAGAGCGGATTCCACTGGGAGGAGAACAATGCCCGCAAGCGGTCGTACGGGTCACTCGCGGGCCGCACCATCGGGGCCATGTTCGGAGCCAAAGACACGGCCCGCTTCGGTCTCGAACTCTCCTACGACTCCATCCTGCGCGGAAAGAACGGCATCGTGCATCGGCGCAAGGTGCGCAACAAGTTTCTTGACATCACCGACACGCCCCCCATCGACGGTGCCGACATCGTGACGACCATCGACGTGGGTATGCAAGACTTGGCCGAACGGGCCGTGATAGACGAGTTGAAGGAAATCAACGGCAACGTGGGTGTGGCCATCGTCATGGAGGTGAAGACGGGCGACATCAAGGCCATCGTGAACATGGAGAAGTGTTTCGACGGCGAATACCGCGAAATCCACAACCATGCCGTCAGCGACCTACTCGAACCGGGTTCCGTGTTCAAGACGGCCAGCATACTGGTGGCCCTCGACGACGGTGTGGTGGACACCACCTATATGGTGGAGACAGCCGGCGGTGTGTGGCCGATGTATGGCCGCGACATGAAAGACCATAACTGGAGGCGCGGCGGCTACGGACGCATCTCGCTGCCACGTTCGCTGGAGGTGAGCTCCAACATCGGCGTGAGCCGCATCATCGACGACCACTACCGCAACAATCCGGAGAAATACGTGCGCGGCATCTACCGCACCGGATTGGCCGACAATCTGCGCATACCGCTCGTGGGGGCCACGCCGGCACGCATCAGAATGCCGCACAAGAACTCACATGGCCAATACGACAACTGGAGCCACACGGCCCTGCCGTGGATGAGCATAGGCTACGAGACGCAGATACCGCCCATCTCGACACTGACTTTCTATAACACCATCGCCAACAACGGCAAGATGATGCGCCCTCGCTTCGTGCAGAGGGTGGTCAAAAACGGGGAGACCATCATGGAGTTTCCACCGGAAGTGATGCGGGAACAGATTGCCAAAGAGTCGACCATCAAGACCATGCAGACCATCCTGGAACATGTCGTGAGCCAGGGACTGGGCAAGAAGGCCGGTTCGACCTCCTTTAAGGTGGCCGGAAAGACGGGAACGGCACAGATTTCGCAGGGTGTGGGCGGTTATAAAATAGGGGTCACCAACTATCTGCTGAGCTTCGCGGGCTTCTTCCCTGCCGACGACCCGCGCTACAGCTGCATCGTCTGCATACAGAAATCGGGGCTTCCGGCATCGGGCGGCGGCATGAGTGGCGTGGTGTTCCACCACATAGCCGAGGGCATCATGGCACAAAATCTGAAGTTGGATGTCAAGGATGCACACGACGCGAGTTCAGTATTCCTCCCCGACGTGAAGAATGGCAACATCCTTGCAGCCGACTACGTGCTCTCGCAACTCGGTTTCAACACCATTGCCGACTGGAATGGGAGTTATGCCAACGGCAACCCCATCTGGGGACGGGCCGAGCGGAAAGGCGCTCACAAGATGGAACTCATACGGCAGAAGACATACGGCCACTCCATGATGCCCGACGTGACGGGCATGGGGGCGCGCGACGCGGTGTTTCTCATCGAGAGCCGGGGCGTGAGGGTGAAAATCACCGGCCGCGGAAAAGTGGTAAAACAGAGTCTGGAACCGGGACATCAGATCAAAAAAGGCGAAGTGTGTACCCTCACAATGGGATGACGCCCAAAACAAGAACAATAAAGAAAGGAAATATATGGAACTGAGCAAACTGCTGAAGAATATCAAGCCGACGGCCATTGTCGGCGATGCCGAAGTGGAAATCACCGGCATAAACATCGACTCGCGCAAAATAGGACCGGGCCAACTGTTCGTGGCCATGAAGGGGACACAGGTAGACGGCCACCGCTTTATATCCAAAGCCATCGAACTGGGGGCCAAAGCGGTGCTCTGCGAGGACATGCCCGAGAATACGATTGAGGGGGTGACCTACGTGCAGGTGGCATCGACGGAAGATGCCGTAGGCCCCGTGGCCACGCTCTTTCACGGCGACCCGTCGAGCAAGCTGAAACTGGTGGGGGTGACAGGAACCAACGGAAAGACCACTGTCGCCACCTTATTATATAATATGTTCCGCAAGATGGGACACAAGGTGGGGTTGCTATCAACTGTGTGCAACTACATCGAAGACGAAGCCATACCTGCCGACCACACCACTCCCGACCCCATAGAGCTCAACGAACTGCTGGACCGCATGGTCAAGGCGGGCTGTGAATATGTCTTTATGGAATGCTCATCGCATGCCATTGCGCAGAAGCGCATCGGTGGGCTGAAATTCACGGGCGGACTGTTCACCAATCTCACCCGTGACCATCTGGACTATCACAAGACTTTCGAAAACTACCGCAATGCCAAAAAGGCCTTCTTTGACGGTCTGCCGAAAGACGCTTTCGCCATCACCAATGCAGACGACAAAAACGGGATGGTGATGGTGCAGAACTGCAAGGCTACCATCAAGGCCTACTCCACCCGCACGATGGCCGACTTCCGGGCACGCATCATCGAATGCCACTTCGAGGGTATGTATCTGGAAGTGGACGGCCACGAAGTGGGAGTGCAGTTCATCGGCAAGTTTAACGTGAGCAATCTGCTGGCCGTGTATGGTGCAGCAATCATGTTGGGCAAGAAACCGGAAGACGTGCTGGTGGTGATGAGTACGCTGAAGAGCGTGAGCGGAAGGCTTGAGCCCATCCGCTCGGCAGAAGGTGTGACGGCTATCATCGACTATGCCCACACCCCTGACGCACTGGAAAACGTGCTCAGTGCCATCCACGAGGTGCTCAACGGCAAGGGACGGGTGATCACCGTGTGCGGGGCCGGCGGCAACCGGGACAAGGGCAAGCGTCCGCTGATGGCCGTGGAAGCCGTGAAGCAGAGCGACAAAGTGATTATCACAAGTGACAACCCGCGGTTTGAAGAACCGCAAGACATCATCAACGACATGCTGGCCGGCCTCAACGCCCAACAGATGAAAAAGGTGGTGAGCATCGTAGACCGCAAGGAAGCCATACGCACGGCCTGCATGATGGCACAAAAGGGTGATGTGGTGCTCATCGCCGGCAAGGGCCACGAAGACTACCAGGAGATAAAAGGCGTGAAGCACCACTTCGACGACAAAGAGGTGGTGCGCGAAATCTTCGCCAACTGACAAGTCAGCCGACAGGCAGGCATAGTCTGCACGCCGACGGACTAAAGGCCACTTACAATCAACATTCATCATTCAATCATAGAATATGTTATATTATCTGTTCAGATTTTTAGATCAGTTCGACATACCCGGGTCACATCTCTGGCAGTATATCTCGTTCAGGTCGTTGCTCACACTGATTCTTTCGCTCATCATTTCGGCATGGTTCGGCGAGCGTTTCATCAAATTCATGAAACGCCGGAACATTTCGGAGACCCAACGTGATGCTTCCATCGACCCCTTCGGCACACAGAAGAAAGGCGTGCCCACGATGGGTGGCATCATCATCATCGTGTCCATCCTCGTGCCGGTGATACTGCTGGGGCGCATGAGAAACATCTATCTCATCCTGATGATTGTCACCACCGTGTGGCTCGGATTTCTCGGATTTCTCGATGACTACATCAAGATATTCAGGAAAAACAAGGAGGGACTGAAAGGAAAATACAAAATCGTGGGACAAGTGAGCATCGGTCTCATCGTGGGTCTGACACTCTGGAGCAGTCCCGACGCCACCATCAACGAGAATGTAGAGATACAACGGCAGGGGCAAGAAGTGGTAGTGACCCATAAATCGGAGTCGACGAAGTCGCTGAAGACAACGATTCCGTTTGTCAAAAACCACAATCTGGACTACTCGGAGCTCATGTCATTTTGCGGAAAATACAAGACGGCAGCAGGTTGGATGCTCTTCGTTATCATGACTATCGTTGTGGTAACGGCCGTCTCCAACGGTGCCAACCTCAACGACGGCATGGACGGCATGTGCGCCGGCAACTCGGCCATCATCGGCGTGGCCCTCGGCATCTTCGCCTACGTGTCGAGTCACATCGAATATTCGGCCTATCTGAATATTATGTACATACCCGGTTCGCAGGAACTGGTGGTGTTCATCTGTGCCTTTGTGGGAGCCATGATAGGCTTTTTGTGGTACAATGCCTACCCCGCCCAGATATTCATGGGCGACACCGGGTCGCTCACCATTGGCGGTATCATCGGGGTGTGCGCCATCATCATTCACAAGGAACTGATGCTGCCCATCCTTTGCGGTATTTTCTTCGTAGAGAGCCTGAGCGTCATCATCCAGTCCACCTACTTCAAATACCGCAAGCGGAAAGGAGAACGCGTGCGGGTGTTCCGCGCAACGCCCATACACGACAACTTCCGCAAATTGGACTCGCAACTCGATGCCACCAGCAAATATCTGCTGAGAGGGTGGCCGCACCGGCAATTTCACGAGTCGAAGATAACCATCCGCTTTTGGATAACGACCATCATTCTTGCGGCCATCACCATCATTACGCTGAAAATCCGATGAAGGAAAGACGGGAACGTATCAGAAAACAAGTGTTTAACAGACTTAAAGAAACAGGAAAGATATGAGTAGAATCGTAGTATTAGGTGCCGGAGAGAGCGGTGCGGGCGCAGCAGTCCTGGCCAAGAAAGAAGGGTTTGACGTGTTTGTAAGCGACATGTCGCTGATAAAGGACAAATACAAGAAGCTGTTGGACGATCACCACATTGAGTGGGAAGAAGGGCACCACACGGAAGAAAAGATTCTCAACGCCGATGAAGTCATCAAGAGTCCGGGCATCCCAAAGGAGGCCCCAATGGTGGAAAAACTCATCAAGCAAGGAACCCATATCATCAGCGAAATAGAATTTGCCGCCCGTTACACCCACTCCAAGATGGTGTGCATCACGGGGAGCAACGGCAAGACGACGACGACATCGCTCATCTACCATATCTTCAAGGCCGCAGGCTACGATGCCGGACTGGCCGGCAACATCGGCAAGAGTCTGGCCTTGCAGGTGGCCGAAGACCCGCACGAATACTACATCATCGAGTTGAGCAGTTTTCAGCTCGACAACATGTATGATTTCCGGGCCAACATCGCCATCCTGCTCAACATCACCCCCGACCACTTGGATCGTTACGACAACTGCATGCAGAACTATGTGGATGCCAAGATGCGCATCTTGCAGAACCAGACAGCCGACGACAGTTTCATCTTTTGGAACGACGATCCCATCATCAAACGGGAGTTGGAAAAATATGACATCAAAGCCGTGAAGTGCCCGTTCTCCGAACTGAAAGAAAAGGGTTCCATCGGTTACATTGAGGAGGGCGAGTACAAGATAGAAAAGCCCACACCATTCAATATGGAGCAAGAGGAACTGAGCCTGACAGGCAAGCATAACATCTACAACAGTCTGGCGGCCGGTATCGCCACTAACATTGCAGGCATCAAGAAAGAGGTGATCCGCAAGAGTCTGGGCGACTTCCCCGGGGTGGAACACCGTTTGGAAAAGGTGTGCAAAGTGGGCGGAGTGCAATACATTAACGATTCCAAAGCCACCAATGTAGATGCCTGTTGGTATGCTTTGGAGAGCATGAAGAACCCGACAATCCTCATTCTTGGCGGTAAGGACAAAGGCAACGATTACAACCAAATCAAAGAACTGGTTAAGAAAAAGTGCGTTGGCCTTGTATACCTCGGGGCCGACAACAAGAAGCTGCACGACAACTTTGATGCCTTGGGTATTCCGGTGCGCGACACACACTCAATGAAAGATTGTGTGGCAGCCTGCTACGAGATGGCCCGACCGGGCGATACGGTGCTGCTGAGCCCATGTTGTGCCAGCTTTGACCTGTTCAAGAATATGGAAGACCGCGGCAACCAGTTTAAGACACTCGTAAGAAATCTGTAATCCGGCCCGGCTGCCGACGGCCCCATAGCTGGACATGGGCGCCCCCACCACAGGTCGCACACGAGCCATCAAGATGTTTAGACTCAAAGAACAGAAACAAAAAACAAATAGAGATGATAAACAAGACTTTAGGCAATATATTCAAGGGTGACAAGGTGATTTGGATGGTCTTCTTCTTCCTCTGCATCATCAGCATTGTAGAAGTGTATTCGGCCTCAAGCTCTATGACCTACAAGAGCGGAGCCTACTGGGCTCCGATGATCAAGCATACCGGTTTGATACTCTTGGGCATAGGCGTGATGCTCGTCACACTCAACATTCAGTGTAAATACTTCAAAGTGATCACCCCCATTCTGCTTGTCATCTCTTTCATCACCCTGATATGGGTATGGTTTGCCGGTGAATCTACCAACGGGGCCCAACGCTGGATAAGCCTATTGGGCATTCAGTTTCAGCCCTCGGAGATAGCCAAAGGCACCGTAGTGTTGGCCACGGCACAAATATTGAGTGCCATGCAGACAGATAAAGGAGCCGACAAGAAAGCACTGAAGTTCATCCTCACTGTAGCCGGGCTCTTTACGGTCCTCATTGCCATCGAGAACCTGTCTACCGCCATGCTGCTCTGCGTCACTATCTTTTGTATGATGGTGATAGGCAGAGTGCCCACCAAGCAACTGGGCCGGTTGGCCGGCATCGCAACCCTTTGTGTGGTCATCCTCCTCTCCCTGATATGGATGGTGGGCACCGACCGTCCCGAGCCCGATGCCAACCGGAATCTCACCGAACTTGCCGGAAAGGGCAAACAAGAGCAGAATGCGCAGAATGTCGGCATGATAGGTAAAATATTTCACCGGGCCGACACATGGAAGTCGCGCATGAAAGGCTTCATGAACGACAAAGACCTCAAACCCGGCGACATCGATCTTGACAAGGATGCCCAGAAAGCACATGCCAATATAGCCATTGCCACTTCCAACGTTGTGGGTAAAGGACCGGGCAATTCCGTTGAGCGCGATTTCCTGTCACAAGCCTTCTCCGACTTCATCTATGCCATCATCATCGAAGAAATGGGCATCGAAGGAGCCTTCTTCGTGGCTATGCTCTACATCATCCTCCTGTTCAGAACGGGAAAAATAGCCAATCGCTGCGAAAATAACTTCCCGGCATTCCTTGCCATGGGACTGGCTATCATGCTTGTCATACAAGCCCTGTTCAACATGCTTGTGGCCGTAGGTCTCGCCCCTGTGACCGGACAGCCGTTGCCGCTCATCAGTAAAGGTGGGACCTCCACGGTCATCAACTGTGTCTATATCGGCGTGATTCTGAGTATCAGCCGGTCGGCCAAACGGAAAGCCATCCCACAAGAGGCTACCGACGGAAATATCCTTGGAACTGCCTAATATGGAAAAAGGGGCACATTTCATACGTCAAATAGTGCTGATAATAAAAAAAATGATTACTTTTGCAACTAAAGAATAAAAGCTATTATGGATAAGGAATTGAGAATCATCATCAGTGGTGGCGGCACGGGAGGCCACATCTTCCCGGCCATCTCCATTGCCAATGCTGTCAAGGCCAAGCGCCCCGATGCCCGCATTCTTTTCGTAGGGGCTGAGGGACGCATGGAAATGCAGCGCGTGCCGGCTGCCGGATATGAGATCAAAGGACTTCCCATCTGCGGATTCGACCGCAAGCATTTGCTTAAAAACATCGCCGTGCTGTTCAAAATCTGGAAAAGCCAGCGCATGGCCAAGGCCATCATCCGCGACTTCAAGCCCATGGCTGCCGTCGGAGTGGGAGGCTACGCCAGCGGTCCCACGCTCAACGTATGCGCTGATAAAGGAATTCCCTGCCTCATCCAAGAACAGAACTCATACGCCGGAGTCACCAACAAGTTGCTGGCCAAGAAGGCCGATAAGATTTGTGTGGCCTACGAAGGAATGGAACGGTTCTTCCCGGCCGACAAAATCATCATGACAGGCAACCCGGTACGGCAAAACGTTTTGGAGACAAGCATCAGCAAAGAGGATGCCCGGAAAGGGTTCGGACTGGATCCCGACAAAAAAACCATCTTGTTAGTGGGCGGCAGCCTTGGAGCCCGCACCATCAACGATAGTGTGAAGAATGCCTACACTGAACTGATCGGGCAGAATCCCGACATACAATTCATTTGGCAGACGGGCAAATACTATTATCCTGAAATTCAACGGGAGTTTGGACAAAAGACATGTCCCAACCTGAAATTCATGGATTTCATCAGCGACATGGGAGCAGCCTACAAGGCCGCTGATCTCGTCATCAGCCGCGCCGGGGCCAGTTCCATATCCGAATTTTGCATCATTGGTAAACCGGTGATCCTCGTTCCAAGCCCCAACGTGGCCGAAGACCACCAAACGAAGAATGCCATGGCACTGGTGAATAAGGATGCTGCGCTTTACGTGAAAGACGCCGAGGCCCCGGAGAGACTCATCCAACTGGCCGTGGCCACCGTCAAAGACGATGCCAAACTCGCTTCTCTCAGCGAAAACATCAAAAAATTAGGATTGAAAAACTCTGCCGACATCATTGCCGACGAAGTCATCAAACTTGCAACAAGATAGTTTGTCATGGAATTAAAGGACATCAAAGCGGTTTATTTTATAGGTGCCGGTGGTATCGGCATGAGTGCCATCGCGCGCTATTTCATCCACAAGGGAATGGTCGTGGCCGGCTACGACAAGACTCCTTCCGAGCTTACCCGACGCCTGGAGAAAGAAGGGATGCTCATACATTATGAAGAGAGTGTCAATGAGATACCCCACGCTTGCAAAAAGCCTGCTTCTACCCTCGTCGTCTATACACCCGCCATTTCCGCAGACCACAAGGAGTTGACTTTCTTCCGTGAAGGGGGATTCGAAATAGAGAAACGCGCTCAAGTGCTCGGCACACTGACCCGCACGCATAAAGGACTCTGTGTGGCAGGAACGCATGGCAAGACTACTACATCGACCATGTGCGCTCACATCATGCACCAAAGCCAGCAAGACTGCAATGCCTTTCTCGGAGGCATCTCCAAGAACTACGGCACCAACTACATCTTGTCCGACAAGAGCGATTTCGTGGTCATCGAGGCCGACGAATTCGACCGCTCGTTCCATTGGCTGCGCCCGTGGATGAGCGTCATTACCTCCACCGACCCCGACCACCTCGACATCTATGGTACCAAGGAGGCCTATCTTGAGAGTTTCCGCCACTACACCGAACTCATCCAACCCGGCGGTGCACTCATCCTCCACAAAAATCTCGAAATGCAGCAACATGTGCAGGAAGGGGTACGCGTCTACGAATACAGTCTCGACGAAGGCGACTTCCATGCCGAGAACATTAAGATAGAGAATGGTGAAATCACCTTCGACTTCATCTCTCCCGTGGAATGTGTAAGGAATGTCATGCTCGGTCAACCCGTTCCCATCAACATCGAAAACGGCGTGGCTGCCATGGCCATGGCTCAGCTCAACGGCTGCACGGCCGAGGAATTGCGCTACGGCATGAAGACCTACGCGGGCGTGGACCGCCGCTTCGACTTCAAAATCAAGAACGACCGCCATGTCTTCCTCTCCGACTATGCCCACCACCCGAAGGAAATCTACCAGAGTGCCAAGAGCATACGCGAACTCTACAAGGATCGGAAGATTACGGCCATCTTCCAACCGCACCTCTACACAAGGACGCGGGATTTCTATCAAGACTTTGCCAACAGCCTCAGCCTGCTCGACGAAGTGATACTCTGCGACATCTATCCGGCACGGGAGAAACCCATTGAAGGCGTGACCTCTAAGCTCATCTACGACAACCTGAAGCCGGGTGTGGAAAAGAGTATGATACACAAGGAAGATGTACTCGACCTCGTGAAGTCGCGCGACTTTGACGTGCTGCTCGTCCTCGGGGCCGGCGATCTTGACAACTACGTGCCGCAAATAGCCAAACTGCTCGAATCCAAATAATGCACATCAACTGGAAGAAAACGACCATTGTAGTGCTTGATGCCGTTCTGGCTGCCTATCTTGTACTGGCATTCACCTCGTTCAACAAACCGGATGAATCAAACGCCTTGTGCACCAAGGTGAATATCAACATCCAAGACGAGATGACAAACGGTTTTCTCAACGTAAAGGAGATTAAAAACCGGCTTGTGGCCCAACAGCTCTATCCATTGGAGAAGCCCATGCGCTATGTCAATGGGCGCAAGATCGAAGAAATGCTCAGAGCCACCCCGTTTGTCAAGACGGCCGAATGCTACAAAACGCAGGACGGGCAGGTGTGCATCTCGCTCACCCAGCGCATGCCCATTGTGCGCATCAAAAGCATCAACGGCGACGACTATTACATCGACGACCACAACAGCATCATGCCCGGCACCAAGTACACCAGCGATCTCATCATTGCCACGGGCTACATCAACCGCCCCTTTGCCCGCCAATATGTCTCCGTGCTGAGCAAGGCACTCATGGAGAAAGACCTCTGGAAAAACCAGATAGAGCAGATCAATGTGCTTCCCGACCGGGGTATCGAACTCATTCCCCGTGTGGGCAACCACATCATCTTCATAGGCTATCTGCCCGAAAGCAACCGGCAGTCGGTGCGCGATGGAGAGATAAAAGCCTACGTGGAGAAAAAGATGGCGCGGCTGGAGAAGTTCTACAAATACGGTCTTTCGCAGGCCGGGTGGAACAAATACTCATACATCAGTCTGGAGTTTGACAACCAAATCATCTGCAAGAAACATGCAGCCGACACCACGCCCACTCCGGCAACATCATCACAAACGAATTGATAATCACATAAACCTATGCCAAAAGAATTTATCGTAGCTATAGAACTCGGTTCATCCAAGATGACCGGCATTGCGGGACAGAAGAATCTCGACGGCAGCATCACAGTATTGGCCGTCGTCACCGAAGATTCCACGTCATGCATTCGGAAAGGTGTAGTATATAACATCGACAAGACCGGCCAGTGCCTCACCAACATCATCAACAGGCTCAAGACCATCCTCAAGCAGGAGATTGTCCACGTGTATGTCGGTGTGGGCGGACAGTCTATCCGCAGTGTGAAAAATGTCATTGTCAAAGAACTGCCTAACGAGACGGTAGTCACCCAAGACATGATCAACGCCCTTATGGACGGAAACCGCAACATGAGCTACACCGATCAGGAAATCCTCGATGCGGCCACGCAGGAATACAAGATAGACAACCAGTATCAGCTTGACCCCGTAGGCATACAGTGCTCACGACTGGAAGGCAATTTCCTCAACATTCTCTGGCGCAAGACTTTCTACCGCAATCTCAACAAGTGTTTCGACAATGCCGGCATAGCCATTGCCGAGATGTATCTCGCCCCCCTGGCCATGGCCGACAGCGTACTCACCGAGGCCGAGAAGCGGTCGGGATGTGCCCTTGTAGACATCGGTGCCGACACCACCACCGTCTCCGTCTATCACAAGAATATCCTCCGCCATCTGGCCGTAATTCCACTCGGTTCCAACAACATCACCAAGGACATCGCCTCCCTGCAAATGGAAGAGCGCGATGCCGAGAAGATGAAACTCAAATATGCCAAGGCTTTCACCGACAACAACGACATCGACAGCACCCTCACCTACCCCATCGATCAAGACCGGCAGGTGGAGAGCCGCAAATTCATCGACATTGTGGAGGGTCGGTTGGAAGAAATCATCGAGAACGCGTGGTTCCAGGTGCCCAGCGAGTATGCCGACAAACTTTTAGGCGGCATCATACTCACCGGCGGCGGTTCCAATATCCCCAATCTGGAACGGGCCGTGCGCAACCACACACATATTGAGAAGATACGCATAGCCAAGTTTGTCACACAGACCATCAACTCCAACGACCCGAAGATTACTGATCACAACGGGATGATGAACACCGTGCTCAGTCTGCTTGCCAAAGGCGACATGAACTGTGCGGGCAGCGAAATCAAAGCCGACCTTTTCGGCACCGGTGAGCCACGCCCCACAACCACAACCGGCACACTGCACACCACCCCGCGCACTCCCAACGAGACCAGCGGCACAGGCGTGGTGCTCACGGCGGCCGAAAAGCAGAAAGCCGAAGAGGAGGCCCGCCGCAAGAGGGAGGCTGAGGAGGAGGCTGCACGCCAAGCCGCTGCCGAAGAGGCCGCCCGTAAAGAGCGGGAGCGCAAGGAGAACAGCCCGTTGCACAAGATGTCTACCGGCTTGAAGAAGTTCATCAAACAGATGGTGTCGGAGGAGGAGTGACCACACACACGAGACTGACAGCACATTACTAATCCTTTAAAAGTACAGATAAGAACATGCCAGACATATTAGATTTCGGTGAACCCGAGAAAGAGAACAGCATCATCAAAGTGATTGGTGTGGGTGGAGGCGGCGGCAACGCTGTCAACCACATGTATCGTGAAGGCATCCACGACGTGAGTTTCGTGCTTTGCAACACGGACAATCAGGCACTCAACGACTCTCCCGTGCCCGTGCATCTGCAACTGGGCAAGGAGGGACTCGGTGCCGGCAACAAACCCGAACGTGCCCGTCAGGCGGCCGAGGAGACCATCGACGACATCAAGAACATGCTCAACGACGGCACCAAGATGGCTTTCATCACAGCCGGTATGGGTGGCGGCACAGGCACGGGGGCCGCTCCCGTGATAGCACGTGTGAGCAAGGAGCTGGACATCCTCACCGTGGGCATCGTCACGATTCCTTTCCGCTTCGAGGGCGACAAGAAGATCGATCAGGCCCTCGACGGCGTGGAGGAGATGTCGAAACACGTAGATGCCCTGCTCGTCATCAACAATGAGCGCTTGCGCGAAATCTATCCTGAACTCTCCCTGCTCAACGCCTTTGCCAAGGCCGACGACACACTGAGCGTGGCAGCCAAGAGCATTGCCGAGATTATCACCACCCACGGACTCATCAACCTCGACTTCAACGATGTAAAAACCGTGCTCAAAGACGGCGGTGTGGCCATCATGAGCACCGGCTACGGTGAGGGCGAGGGGCGCGTGAAGCAGGCCATCGACGATGCACTCAACTCACCGTTGCTCAACGATAACGACATCTACAACTCCAAGAAGATATTACTTAGCATTGCTTACGCCAGCGACAAGAGCGGTGACAGCGGACTGATGATGGACGAGATGAACGACGTGAACGACTTCATGGCGCGTTTCGACAGCAACTTCGAAATCAAATGGGGCGTAGCCATCGATCCCGAACTGGAGAAAAAAGTGAAAGTGACCATTCTTGCCACGGGCTTCGGCATCGAAGATGTGGACGGCATGAACGGCCACTTGAAGAAGCACACGCAGGAAGAGGCCGACCGCATAGCCCAAGAGGAGGAGCGCAGGGCCGAGAACGAGGAGCGCCGTGGACGCTACTATGGCTCCATCGGCAAAAACAACCAGTATAAGCGCCGCCCCCACATCTTCCTTTTCCGCCCCGAAGATCTCGACAACGAAGATGTCATCATGGCCGTGGAGAGTACGCCCACCTACAAGCGCACGCGCCAGATGCTCGACGACATACGCAGTCAGGCTACCGGCATCAGCAACAAGGAGAGCGACAAGGAGGCCGGCGAACCCATTCAGGGAACCATCAGCTTTGCCTGAACCAACTCCTTTAGCAGTTTATGAATGATCAATAACCACAGGCCGGCTATTCACTTAGTCGGCCCTTTTTTAAAATCTATAAGAAAGGAAAACAACTATGACACTATTCGACCAAATCAGTGAAGACATCAAGGCTGCCATGAAAGCCCGTGACAAAGTGCGCTTGGAGACGCTGCGCAACATCAAGAAAGTGTTTATCGAGGCCAAGACCGCTCCCGGTGCCAACGACGAACTCGACGATGCGGCTGCCTTGAAAATCATTCAGAAGTTGGCCAAGCAGGGCCGCGAGACCGCCCGGACTTATACTGACAACAGCCGGCAAGACCTCGCCGACGAGGAACTGGCCCAAGTGGCTGTCATGGAAGAGTATCTGCCCAAGCAGCTCTCACCCGAGGAGATAGAAAAGGCCGTGAAAGACATCATCGCCCAGACCGGAGCCACCTCGATGAAGGACATGGGCAAGGTGATGGGCATGGCCGGCAAACTGCTGGCGGGCAAGGCCGACGGCAAAGCAATCTCTACCATTGTGAAACAATTACTCGGAGCCTGAAGGCAATCCGACAGTGAGTTTATGGCAAAGCCACACGCCGGCAGTGCGTGTGGCTCTTCCCCCACTTCCCACTTTAAAATCCAACTAACATGAAAAAGCTCTTTTTAGCCTTGGCGTTATCCATTGCCATAAGTCCGATCGGCAGCAAGGCAGAAACCATCCACCTCGACAGCCCCACCGGACACCAGTGCTCTGCGCAGCACACCATCTCGTTCAACTACGGTCTTTCATGGATCGTCTCCAAAGTCTACGATTATCGGGCGTATAAAAACTACCGCTGGCGTGGGGGACAGGAGTTGCAGACCGAGTACACCTGCGTGTTTGCCCAAGGTCTGGGCTTCGGGCTCGTCGGTTCTTTCAACTGGACCGAGTATCCCGCAGCACAAATCACCCAGTTGCATGTAGCCCCCGAGTTTGTCTTTGCCCACGATTTGGGCGACCATTGGCGGGTGAAAGCCTCTGCCGGCCTCGGTTTGGCTTACTACAACGATGAGGCTGCCAGCCACTACGGCTTGGGCTCCCATCTCTCCGGAGGCATCGAATACAAGTTCACCCGCCACTTCGGCATTGGTGCCGAACTCAACTCCATGTCGGGGAATTACGGCAAATCCGACTACAATGATAACGAAATCGACGGCTTCGTCAGGCTCAACGCCTTGGTCGGCGTGAGGTTCCATTTTTAGTCGCACTCCCTTACCGAGCGAGCCGTCGAGTTTTACGACCCGTCCGGCAATATCATCGGAATAACTGACTACGCTTAGCCCCGGCTTTGAAAACGAATAATATAATTTCTCGTTTTATATGCTGACTTTCACAAATAAAAGTTATCTTTGTATCGTAAATACTTTAAAACAAAGGAATGTAATGGAGGAAAAAGGTCAAAAAAGAAAAGACGAGAACACTGAACAGCAGAAGGTGAATAAGACATGGTTAGCTTTTGGCAAACTCAAGGGCGCACTAACAATCCTCGACCCTAACCTGCTGCTGTAGATATGCGCTATCTCTTAGACACGAACATACTCGTGTATTCTATCATTGATAGGGACTCTCTTTGCACTGATGTGAAAGAAATATTGTCAGATTATGATAATTCTTTTTATATCAGTGCAGAGACCGTAAAGGAACTCATTGTTCTATTCCGCAAGGGACGCATAGGCTCTCGAATTTGGAAAACGGCAAAAGAGATGGTCGATTCTATCTCTTACGATTATTTCATCACAGTATTGCCGGTTGACAATGAAGTCATGAAAACATACTCTTCCCTCAACATAAATGAAAATGAAAACCACAATGACCCTTCCGATCATGTGATAATTTCTCAAGCCATCACTCTGAAAATACCACTTATATCAAGCGACAGGAAATTTGCCTTTTACGAAAGACAGGGACTTGATTTTGTGTATAACCATAAATGATGCCAATTATATCCCTTTCGGGGTATGAAGACCTCCCGACTCTCCGGTTATGTGATAAGGGTGGAAGCCTAAAAAGGGAAGCATTTGCGTGCTCCCCTTACCACTACAGAGATAACATATAATCAGCCAAGACGCAAATCCGGGAAGAAAACCCTTGGCATTTCCGTCGTGTTTACCGCACGACGATTTTCTCCGTTGTTCCGTCGCTATAACGAACAATGTTGATTCCTTTCCGCGGAGCATTTAACCTCTGGCCCTTGATATCGTAACGTGAGACTTCCACCTTGTTTATATCATTCTTTGTAGAAACAATACCCGTCGTAGGATCTCCCTCTTGAAAATTGAAGAACAGCTTCCAACCGTCCGTACTCTCATAGAGAGCCTTGGTTCCCTTAGGCACATACAATATGGCACTGGCATAAGTACTATTCAGAAAACGATCAATTTCATGAGGCTTCTCTATTTTCGAGATAACCGTTTTAATCGTAGCCGGGGCTGGATGGTTCTTTGAGCTATATAGTTTTCCAAACACCAAGGTCTCAACTTTATCTGACAACATAAATTCATATTCATCTTTTATTTCACGCCCTAAATACAAATATGTTGGATGCAGACGACTGGCTTCTTTGCTATCTTTATCGTGATAGATTTTCAAAGGTTGGTTGCTATCCTCAAAAATGAGTTTTTCCAAGTTCTCACATTTAGAAAATGCAGATCTGTCTATATCTGTAACATGCGCAGGGATACTTATAGAAGTCAGTTGGGAACAATCTTCAAATGCATTATAATCTATTTTCTTTAAATTTTCCGACAAAACAACCGTCGACAAAGAAGTACATTCAGAGAAAGCCCTCCCGCCAATCTCTGTCACACCATTAGGAATTGCGATGGAAGTCAGAGAGGTACAACTGGAAAAAGCATAATACCCAATCCTCGTCACACTATTGGGAATCGTGACGGAAGACAGAGAGATACAACCAGAAAAAGCAAAATCATCAATCGTTGTCACCCTATTGGGAATCGTGACAGAAGACAGAGAGGTGCAACCGGAAAAAGCAAAATCATCAATCGTTGTCACACTATTGGGGATTGTGATGGAAGATAGAGAGGTGCAACTGGAAAAAGCATTTACCCCAATCTCCGTCACACTATTGGGGATGGTGACGGAAGACAGAGAGGTGCAACCGGAAAAAGTTCCAGACTCAATTCTTGTCACACTATTGGGGATGGTGACGGAAGACAGAGAGGTGCAACCGGAAAAAGCCCCGGCCCTAATCCTTGTCACACTATTGGGGATTGTGACGGAAGATAGAGAGGTGCAACCGGAAAAAGCATCATCTCCAATCTCTTTCACACTATTGGGGAGTGTGACGGAAGACAGAGAGGTGCAACTGGAAAAAGCATACTCCCCAATCGTTGTCACACTATTGGGGATTGTGACGGAAGATAGAGAGGTGCAACTGGAAAAAGCAGCCTCACCGATCTTTGTCATACTATTGGGGATGGTGACGGAAGATAGAGAGGTGCAACTGGAAAAAGCAGACCAGTCAATCTCCGTCACGCTATTGGGAATCGTGACAGAAACCAGAGAGTTACAATACCAAAAAGCCTCCATCCCAATCGTTGTTACACTATTGGGAATGGTGACGGAAGTCAGAGAGGTACAATAGGAAAAAGCTCCACGCCCAATCGTTGTTACACTATTGGGAATGGTGACGGAAGACAAAGAGGTACAACCAGCAAAAACTCCACGCTCAATCGTTGTCACACTATTGGAGATTGTGACGGAAGACAAAGAGATACAACCACCAAAAGCATCACGCCCAATCTCTGTCACACTATTGGGAATGGTGACGGAAGATAGAGAGGTGCAACCACCAAAAGCATCTTCGCCGATCGTTGTCACTTTAAGCGTCTTAGAATCATAAGTGACAGAAGATGGGATAACTACATCCCCCGTATATTTTTCATCTCCGGAGGTGACAGTCGCCGTCATATCCGAAGTGTTGAGGTAATAGTAAATACCATCAACTTTAAAATCGTTGTCAATGCCCATATTCTGGCAGTATGCAATGAGTGTGATTGCAGCCAATAGTAATGTTGTATATATTCGTTTCATAAACTTACCCTTTTGTCTTTTTGATAGATTTGACAATTGTTTTTAACAATATTTAACACTCTGTTTTTTACGCAACTCTTTTGCTTCCAATCTGTCCATAAATTTAATTGTTTTTGCCTACTGTTTCCCAGAAGTAAGCGGTTATTATTAAATGGAAAAAGCGTGGGAACTATTGAATGTTGTCCATCAGAGGTTCTGCAATACCCACCACAAACAACAAACAATAGCCCACGGCATAAGATATACCATGCCCTTGATGTTAGGGTACAATAATCCTAAGCGTGAGCGTATTGCCTATTGTCCTTGTGGTTGAAATTTTGCAGATTTCTGATGAGGACAATATATCAAACGCCTTTTGTAAAGTCGAATTCTTTATAACGCACGCCTGCACACAGGTGCACTTGACATTCACTTGCAAAGATAAATAAAAATATTTATCAAACATTTAAATTCTATAAAAATATCATGTGGGGGGACGATTCTTCTTTTTCCCGCAAGGCATTCCGTTTACAAACGGTTATTAGAGAATCTATTCGCTGATAGTTTTTTAGTCGGCGAATGATGCGAATGATACGAATTTATTTTAGTCGTCTGATTCGCTTAATTCGCAAAATTCGCCGGCGATAATCATGTTATTCGACGAATGGAGCGGAGGAAGCGAATGGTTGCTTATGCCTTTCCGTTCATGCAGTGTGACACGGGGAATTAGTCAAGGTAATTCAGCGAAAAACGCGGTTGTGCTTGGCGAATTTACAACCAAAGTGCCGGTGGATGGAAATAACACAAAAATGAAGGGATTTATAAAAGGGTGGCAATCAGAGGTTTGTATTTTCTTGACACGATTCAACAACGGAAAAAGGATCCTAAAACGGGCCGAATGGGGATGCAAAAGAGGCTGTTTTGGATGACGAAACGGCCCGAACGAACTTCTCATTCGGGCCGTTTCACAAAAGCAAAGGGCAAAAAATGTCTTTTCCTGATTTCACTTGTCAGATTTCATTCTGTTTTACTGTTCAACT
>ERZ791765.1009-NODE-1009-length-21438-cov-22.456578_pt1 | contig 21438 bp, 18 predicted proteins | sample MGYA00509949_ERZ791765 | MGnify/ENA primary metagenome ERZ791765 (study PRJEB30046, sample SAMN00791980) | human gut metagenome | study: EMG produced TPA metagenomics assembly of the A metagenome-wide association study of gut microbiota in type 2...
CCTAGACCGCCGCCGCACGAGCTTCATGGTCTCCAGTATCATCACGACCAACGACAGCAGCCGAGAGGCTTTCGCTATTGAGCACCGCCTCTCGCATGCTGTCCGCCGCGACATTACCGAGACTATCCGCGTTTGGCATAATGAGTTCACGGACGGCGGGCATAATGGCAATAGAAGTCCGTCCACACCGAAGGAGCCCCGAGGATGGAACTGCGCGTCCTGCGATATTTTCTGGCGGTTGCCGAGGAAGGCAATATCACGTGGGCCGCGCAGTTGCTGCGTATTTCCCAGCCGACGCTCTCCCGTCAGCTCAAACAGTTGGAAGAGGAATTGGGCGTCACGCTGTTTGAACGCGGCAGTCACACCATCACGCTCACCGAGGAAGGCCGGCTGCTGCGCGAACGTGCGCAGACCATCGTTTCGCTGGCGGACAAAACCGAATTCGAATTGAAGCAATCCGGCAACAACCTCAGCGGTGAAATCGCCGTGGGATGCGGCGAAGTGCGCGGCATGACATTGCTGTCCCAGCGCATGGCTGCTTTTCGCGAGCAGCATTCCAACGTGCGATTCCGGGTCACCAGCACCACATCGGACATTATTCAGGAACGGATTGAGCAAGGTCTCATAGACTTCGGCCTGCTTACCGATCCGGTGGATGCCAGCCAATACGAGTTCCTGTGCACCGGCATTACAGAGCACTGGTCAGCGATGGTTCCCGGAAACCACCCGCTGGCGGAACGCGAATCGTTGACCCCGCAGAATCTCAAGGATGCGCCGCTGCTGTTCCCGGTGCGCACGCCCGTACACAATCTGCTACTGAACTGGTTCGGGCAATACGCCGATCAAGGCGGAGCCCAACGCCGGGTATCACACGCCGGAACGCACCCATGAGCTTTTCGAGGAACTGGTGAGCCATCCTGTTGACCCCACGTTCCGGTTGAACGCGCCATTCCGCACCGACTTCGGCCGCAACGAACACGACACACAGGGAGCCGTCAAGCGAGGGCGTGAAGGTGGCGACCACACCGAATACGGCCACGCCGATCGCGCCGCCGCGCAGACCGGCAGCTTCGCTAAGGCCGGCCATCGTCTGCATATTTCCACACCGGCGGTGGCCAAACAAATCAATACGTTCGAAAAGGAATACGGTCTGACGCTGTTCGACTGATCACGCAGCGGCGTGCAACTCACCAAAGCCGGCAAGGAGTTCGTCGAGGACGCGCAGATGATCGTGCGCCAATGCGAGGAGAGTCTACGCCGTGCGCAACAGCGCAGCACCGACGGCATCGCCACCGTCCGCCTTGGCGTTTCCATTCTGCGCCCCGGCCGCCGCATCCTCGACCTATGGCAGCGCGATGCCGGCAAACACACCGACATCCGCCTGGAACTGGTGTCGATGCCCGACGACTCCGAAGCCATCAACGACATCATCACCCACCTCGGCGAGGACGTCGATCTGATATCCACGGCCTTCGACACCGGCTATTGGGACGACACCGGCAACACCCTCGCCCTCGATTCCGAGCCGCTGTGCGTGGCGGTGCCGCGCAATCACGCATTGGCGAGACGCGCACGGCTCACATTGAAAGACCTCGAAGGCACACGCATCCGCATCCTCAAACGCCATCGCGACGCCAACGACACGGCCCGGGACCTGCTGGAACAATATCCGGCCATCGATCTGATCGACATCGACCATTACGACCTCGACACGTTCAACGACTGCGCCGAATCCGGCGACCTGCTCATCTCCAAACCGATGTGGGCCGGCATTCACCCGCAGCTCGTCAACGTGGCCGTGGACTGGCCCGAACCGGTCATCATGCACTACGGACTGCTCTACCCGCTCGATGTCACCCCGGTGATTCGCGCGTTCATCTCCCGCATCGCCGAATTATCCTGCCTCGTCAATGGCCCGCCACGTCAAGCCGACATGATGTGAGACCGTAGCCCAAGCTCATACGAGCCGGCCCGCACGGAGGCGAAATGTTCAGACCGGCTCATTGCCTGTGCACCCATACGTCGATTACGTTATTCCCACTGTTGCAGCTGATCCAGCGTAACGATGTTGTCGGCTATCGATTGGCCGTGATCGTAATGGACATCGTCGTCCGGCGTTATCTCCCGAACGATCTTCGCCGGGCTTCCCATGGCGATGACGTTCGCCGGAACGTCCTTCGTGACGATGGAGCCCGCGCCGATGATCGCATTGTCCCCGATATGCGCCCCGGCAGAACAGTGACGTTGGACGCGATCCACACGTTGCGGCCCAAATGGACGTGATGCCCGCCCCACATCGCGTGATACGGTGCCTGGATATACGCACCATCGTCGACTTCCGCAAACAGGCTGCGCAATATTATTTGCTTTGCCGTCTCCGCTTCCGGGGAATAGCCGAGCCGGTTGTACTCCTCTATCTGCTGGAGATACTCCCGGTAATGCGGGTCCCGCTCGGTGAATTCCATCACCTTATACAGCTTCCCCGAATTCATGGCCTCCTTGTACGCCGTCATCGCCATAGTGCCTGCCTCGCTGCTTATCGCTCTTTCCACACAGCTCACTCAGGCCAAGAAGTAACCCTCTCCATAGCAACCAGTGAGGCCACCATTCAACGCGAACGGTGGCCCCATTTATTATAGGCGTCTTATAGAGACTGAAAAAAAGGAAGTATGCCGATAAGACAAGTCGAAACCGGAACGCCCGGTCAGTAGCCGGACTGCTTGGCAGCTGGTGCGATGGACCGCGACGAGTCGTTGAGTGGAATCATCATCGACTGGGTGGCGTGGTACAGGTCGGACTTGCCCGGCCAGACCGTGTTCAGCAGCCGGTTGTTGCGGTCGAGCTGGTGGAACCAGGAACCGTTGACGTGGTCGATGACGTATTCGTCGGCGTACTGCAGGAACTCGGCGTAATGCTCGACGTATTCGGGCTTGCCGGTCACGCGGGCCAGCGTCGAGGAGGTGTTGATGGCCTCTGCGAGCGTCCAGTGCATACGGTCGTGGACCACCGGCTTGCCTTCCCAATCGGTGGTGTAGACGATGCCGGGCGCGCCGTCGGCGTCCCAGCCGTCCGCGACCGCGCGATGGAACAGGCGCTCGGCCACATCAATCAGCTTTGCCTTCTTGGAATCGGCGATGGCGGCGCTCAATGCATACTGCGTAATCAGTCGGGCCCATTCGATGCCGTGACCCGGGGTGGCGCCGTACGGCTTGAACTGGTCGTCCGGCTTGTCCCGGTTGCATTCGAGATCGAGGCTCCAGTCCTCGTGGAAATGCTCGGGGATACGCCAGTTGTTGTTCTCCGCCCAGCCGATCACATGGTCGATGATGCGGCCCGCGCGCTCGCGCCAGGATTCGTCGCCAGTGACGTCCGACACGGCCAGGAACGCCTCGACCGAGTGCATGTTGGCGTTGAGGCCTCGATACGGGTCAAGCTCGGTGAAATCCTCATTCCAGGTGTCCACGGACAAGTCAACCTCGTCATCCCAGAAACGCTTGAGGAACACGTCCTGCGCGTCGGCCAACAGTTCAGCCGCGCCGGGGCGGCCCAGCAGCGTAGCCGAAGAGGAGGCGAGCAATACAAAGGCGTGCGCATAGCACTGCTTGGTGCCAATGCGGCCGCCTTCGGGGGTAACGGCCGCATACCAGCCGCCGTTCGCGTCGTCATGCAGTTCGCCACGCAAGCCGCGCAGGCCGGCATCGACCAACGCCTCGGCGCCCGGATGACCCACGAATGCTGCCAGAGAGTACACATGCGTCATGCGGCAGGTAATCCACGTCTCGCGGTTGCGATCCCTCCATGGAGTGCCGTCATCGCCCAGCCAATACGAACCACCGCCCGGAGACGGGAAAGCGTGGCCGAAGTTCATAAGATTATCGCGCTGCTCGTTGAGCCACGCCTTGTTTTCCGGGACACCAAGCGTGTATTTGGCTTCAATCTGCATTTACTTCACCCTTTCATGTGCATGAGCAAGGAGCTTGAAAGAATATCTATCGGTTCATTTCCACGAATACTAAAGAGGCGTAGGTGGTGACAGCCACCGCCGCGAGAAGGACAATGGAGGTCATCCCGATCATCCCCTCCGCAATAGCCGGAATCGCCGTCGCAAGAGTTGTGCCCATGACGACAAGAAGAATTCCGACGGCGAACAGTGCGACTGCCTTCGCGACGGTCTTTCCCGAAGAATAGGCAGTAGAAGCGGTAGCTGCGTAGGTGTTCATAAGAGTCTCCTTCGATTATTGCAGTGCCTAGCGTCGTTGCTTAACTGAAGCGCTTAAGTACAGTGTAAGGCATTGAACTCGGCACTACACGCCAAAAGAAGACGGAGATATGCCTAAGACGTCATGTATCGCCATACAACAGTATGTCAAAGTAGCTTAATCGCTTGATTCCGCAATCGCTTGAAAAATCAAGGACATCGATGCCGGTCTCAGCCATGCCACGGCCAGAGAGACCAACCAGACGCACTGGTGCATCACTGGCGGCATCGAACACCATCGACGCCACGCCATTGCCCCATGCAAATCGTCAGTTCTCACCCAATGCCACGATGCTCATCTGCCCTGTTCACTCACCGTCCACGGGGGGGCGCCACGGAATCACGCACCATCAATTCATACGGTGATTCGGTGGCGTTAGACACCTTTTCGCCATCAATCTGCTTGAACAACATAGGCACCGCACTGCTGCCCAAGCGGGGAATATCCCGCCACAGCGCGGTGATGGACGGTGTCGTAACGGTGCACATGAACGAATCGTCCCATGACACGATGGAGATGTCATCCGGCACGCTCAACCCCTGTTCCGAGGCCACGCGCATGCCTTCGATGGCCATCACGTCATTGTCGTACACAATCGCCGTGGGCGAATCGGGGAATGAAAGCAGGCGGGAGGTGCATTCTCCGCCCTGCTCCGGCGTGTAGTCCGAGTGCAGGCAATCGTAGCGCATGCCCAGCGCCACGGTCTCCTCGTTGAAAATACGGTCACGCACGAACGTGTGCGCAAAGCGTTCCGGTCCGGCAATACGTGCAATGTGCCGGTGCCCCAGCTCATGCAGACAGTCGACAATCTGCCGCGCACCGTGGGCCTCATCACTCGACAGTGTCGGCAACCCTTTGGTCACGGATAGGTCGGCGATCACCAACACCGGCGATTCAGGATGTTCCTTATACAGCTCGATTCGAGGATCGCCGATTTCCACATTGGTGACCAAGGCGGCGTCCACGCTGCCGGAAGCAATCCAATTGCGATGGATGCGCAAAGCGCTGCTTGTGTCCGGCACGATGCGCAGCAGCAGCGAATAGTCGCGCTTTTCCAGTTCGGCGCCCAGACCGGCGATGAGTGCCATCGCATACGACTCCACGGCGAACACCTCGGGATTCATGCTCAGCACCAGACCGATAGACCGTGTGTTCGCATCGGATAATGCCTTGGCAGCGCTGTTCGGCTTCCACCCCATCGTTTCAGCGACTCGCAACACCTTTTCACGGGTCTCGCTGGAGACGCCGGGCTTGTCGTTCAACGCATACGAGACGGCACTGCTGGAGACGCCGGCCGCCCGCGCGACGTCTGAAATGGTGACCTTGGCCTTACCCATACTGCCTCCTACGACGTAAATCAAACGGTTAAGTTCATTTAATCATGCCATACCATTTCCGGCTCCGGCGTTTCCAAGACCGTGAGCGCCGCATCGACTGCGGTCCGGACCGATATCCGATGAACTCGGTCCGGACCAGCAGATCCGCGATGCCAATGGCGCTCAGTGCTTCAGGTCGTTGGCACAGCGCAACACGTTTGCCGCAACGAACGCTTGCGGGTCTACCGTGGCATTGCTGGCGATATGCCAGGTCACCGATTCGCCCGGCAGCAAAATTGCCAGACCACCGTCGATGGAGGCCGCAGAATCGACTTTGTCGACCATGCAGAACAGGTCACGCACGTAACCCGTGGCCGTGACAGTCAGCGCATAGCCGTCATCCGCCGGCTCCGCACTCGCCTTGAACGGCGTGGGCTCGAGCTTCTGGTCGATGACGTCGGTGCCGTTGTAGATCACGCGGACAAAGGCGTCATCGGACGGGGTGGCCACGATGAGCTCGTTCGCCGAATCGCCGAACGTGGCGACGTCCGCCGGCAGCGGCAATCCGATGTGCGCCACCGGGTCGAGGGTCACGTCGAACGTGGTCGAGGCGAGCGTCTCGCCGACCAGCGTCACACGGCGCACCGTCCAGGTGCCGGCCCACGGCGCGAGCGTGTCGTTGAGCACGATCAGTTCGAGGTGGTCAGGGGCGACGGGGTTGCCTTCCCAGCTCAGGTCCTCGCGGGCCTTGTCGGAGACGCGAGGCTGAATCGTGGCCAGACGCGGCGCGAAGAAGTCGCGGGAGGCGTACCACAGGGGCTTGCGGTGGCCGTCGTAGTCGACTGCGGCCCAGGAGACGACCGGCCAATCGTCGTTGAGCTGCCAGATCAGTGAGCCTGCGTTCACCGGTTCCAGCGAGCGCATATGCTCCACGCCGAAGCGGATGGCCTGCGCCTGCTGCAGCTGGCATGCCCAGTGCCAGTCCTCGATATCGGCCCAGTTGTCGGTGTCGATCAGCCAGTTGCGGGTGCCGTCGGCGTTGTAGCTCACCTCGTCGATGGTGCCCGGTGTCAGATGCGAGCGCATGCCACGGGCGAGCTTATAGTTGCCGCCAGAGGCTTTCTGGTGCACGAGCATCTGCTTGCCGAACGGTTCGAGCTTGTCATCATGCACCACGCGGGTGAGCGTGCTAAACGCGGGCGGCGCCTGGTAGCCGAATTCGTCGGCGAAGCGCGGCGTGTAGTCGAGGTACTTGCGGTAGTCCACACGGTTCCACACATCCCAGATGTGCATGGTTCCGTCGATGTCCTTGTTGGCGTCGGTGAACTTGGTGAAGCTCATCGGGGAGCTCGGCAGGTAGACGTGCACCGGGTCGAGTTCGGCCAGCAGGGATGGAAAGAGATCGGCGTAATAGTAGTCGCCCCAGCCCTTTTCTCCATAGCCGTAGGCGTTGGGTGCCTTGTCGTCGTCGCGCAGGGCCTGCTTGTAGCCCCACCATTCGCAGTAGGCCACATAGTTCTCGTTGGAGCCGTTCCACACGGTCAGGCTGGCGTGGGAGCTCAGGCGCGCGATCTGCTCGCGGGCCTCGGCCTCCACTTCGGCGCGGGTGTCGGCGTCTTCCGGGTAGGCAGCGCAGGCGAGCATGAAGTCCTGCCAGACCATGATGCCGGCGCGGTCGCACATCGCGTAGAATTCGTCGGCCTCATAGATGCCTCCGCCCCACACACGCACCATGTTCGAGTTGGATTCCACCAAATCGTCGATGCCACGGCTGTACCGCGCGTCGTCCACTTGGGAGATGAAGGCGGAGTCGGGAATCCAGTTGTAGCCGCGCGCATGCACCGGCACGTCGTTGACGTAGATCTGGAACGGGCGTCCGGTCTCGTCGGCGGCGGTGTCCACACGCACGGTGCGGAAGCCGACTTCACCGGCCCACTGTGCCTCGCCATGCTCACCGAGACTCACCTGCACGTCGTACAGCGGCTGGTCACCGTAGCCGCGCGGCCACCACGGTTCCACGTCTGGAATCTCGACGGTAATCGAGCCGCTGTTGCGCCCCTGGGCGATGACGCCGGCCAGTTCCAGGTTCACGTCATGGCCGCCGACATGCACGGTGAGCGGCACAGCCGGCTTGGAGGCGTGCACATCGCCGGGAGACATCAGGTGACCGTTGCCAGCGCGCTCGATGTCCACGTTCACGGTCAGCACGCCGGTGCCGTCCGGCCGCACATCCACCAGCGGACGCACGGCCTCGATACGGACCTCGGTCCACGAGTCAAGCCCGACTGGACGCCAGATGCCGGCGTTAGCCACGTCGATGCCCCAATCCCAGCCGAAGGAGTAGCTGGGCTTACGAATCTGGTTGAAGGCGTGATGCTCGGTGTGTGGGTAGTAGCCGCGGCGCTGTTCCTCGGCGTCGGAGAAGCGCACGGGAGACATGAACGCCACGGAAAGCGTGTTCTTGCCGTCGCGCAGGTAGGGGCGCGCATCCCAGCGATAGGTGCGGTGGAAGTTGCGGGTATTGCCGACGACCAGTCCGTTGAGCGACACGTAGGCCACGGTGTCGAGGCCGTAGGCCACCAGATCGTGGCGGTCGTTGCCGTCGCTATGCCAGTCGAATTCGCAGGTGAAGCGCCAGTCGATGTCGCCGATCCACTGCTGCTTGGTCTCGTTGTCGCCGTCGAAGGGATCGTCGATGAGTCCGGCATTGAGCAGGTCGATGGTGGCTTCACCGGGGACCGTGGCGGGGATGCCGGCGGCGAGCCGGCCACGCAGGGCCTCGGGCGCAAGTTCCGGGTTCAGCGCGGTGAGCGTCCAACCGGAATCCAATGGAGAGAAGGTGTGAGGGGTGTAGGTGGTGTGGGCGGTCATAAGAAGTCCTTACATTCACGTGTAGGCTCCTCGGCGATCGGGGAGCCTACAAATGGCTAATACGGCGGAGGCTACTGTCTGGCGACCTCAAGTTCCTTGAGTCGACGTTCCGGGTCGGGGGCGGCACCGATTAACGTCTTGGTGTATTCCTCCTTCGGGTGGAGGATCACTTCGTCCGCCGGCCCGTGCTCCACGATCTCGCCCTTGCGCATCACCATGATCTCGTCGGAGAAGTGGCGGGCGGTGGCCATATCGTGCGTAATGTACAGCACGCCGAGGTTCTCCTCGCGCTGCAGGCGGGCCAGCAGATTGAGCACGCCGAGACGAATCGAGACGTCCAATGCGGAGACCGGCTCATCGGCGATAAGGATGCTCGGCTCAGGAGCCAGAGCACGGGCGATGGCCACACGCTGGCGCTGACCGCCGGACAGCTCGCCGGGCAGTCGGGATGCGAAGTCCTCGCCCGGGGTCAGGCGCACACGATCAAGCAGCTCGATGACGCGCTTGTGCACTTCCGCGTTGCTCATGCCGGGATGATGGATCTTCATCGGGCGGGCGATGTGATGCTCAACCGTATGGAACGGGTTCAGCGAGGCATACGGGTCCTGGAACACCATCTGCACGGTCTTACGGAAGATGTGGTCCGCCTTGCGCCCGTGATGGTCCACCGGCTCGCCATCGATGAGAATCTGTCCTTCGGTCGGCACCTCAAGGCCCAGGATCATCTTGGCGATGGTGGACTTGCCGGAGCCGGACTGGCCGACCAAGGCCACCGTCTTGCCGGATTCCAACATAAAACTCGTATGGCTGACGGCCATGAACTTCGTGGTTTTCAGGCCTTCGCGCAGATCGAACTGCTTGGTGACATCCTTCAATTCAAGCGTGGTCATGATCTCACTCCTTGGTGGCGAACGGCGAGGTGCCCATGGCCAGGTCCTCGGAACCGGTGCGAATAAACGAACCACGGTCGCCAGTGAGCGACGGGAAGCTGTCCAGCAGCTTGGCGGTGTATTCGTTCTGGGGATGGGTATAGAGCTCCATCGCGTTGTTCATCTCGACGACTTCACCCTTGCGCATCACAGCGATACGGTCGGAGATTTCCAACAGCAACGGCAGATCATGGGTGATGAATATGACAGCGAAGCCGAATTCGTCCTTCAGGCGGGTGATTTCGCGCAGAATCTCGCGCTGCACCACCACGTCCAGAGCAGTGGTCGGCTCGTCCATGATCATCACCTGCGGGTCGAGGGCCATGGCCATGGCGATCATCACGCGCTGACGCATGCCTCCGGACAACTCGTGCGGGTAGGCGTTGAGACGGTTGCGGTCCACACCCACGCGTTCCAGCAGCTCACCGCACTTGTCGAGCCGTTCCTTCTTGCTCATGTCCGGGCGATGGGTGGTGAACACGTCGCCCAGCTGATCCTTGATCTTCTTGACCGGGTTCAGCGAATTCATGGCACCCTGGAAGACCATCGAAATCTTCTCCCAACGGAACATGCGCAGGTCTTCGCCTTCCAGTGCACGCACGTCAATCGGATAGCCTTCACGCGAGTTGAACACCACGCGACCGGAGGTCACCACGGCCGGGGGCTTGAGCAAACGGTTCACGCCGTAAGCCAGCGTGGACTTGCCGCAGCCGGATTCGCCGGCCAGGCCGAGCACTTCGCCGCGACCAAGCTTGAGATTGACGTGCTTGACGGCTTGCACGGTTTTCTCGGCTCGGTATTCGACGCAGAAGTCGTCAATCTCCAGCACCGGATCCTGCTCGTATACCGGCGGCAATACGTTGTTCTGGATGGTTTCAATCATGATGCCACGGACTCCTTTGCTGCGACATGGACAACATTGCCTGCGAGGAATGCGGCGTCGGACTTCGCCTTGCCGGCCTTCTCCTCGAGCTTCCACTTCTTGATCTGGCTGCGGGTGGCGGCCTTGAGCTTCGGGTTGACGATCTCGTCCACGGAGAAGTTGATGAGGGCCAACGCCGCACCGAACAGTGCGATGCACAGGCCGGAGGGCACGAACCACCACCATGCGCCGAGGATCAGGGCCATGCCGTTCTGAGCGTAGTAAAGCATGGTGCCCCAGGTGTATGAATCGGCGGCACCCAAGCCCAGATAGGACAGTCCAGCTTCGCCTAGAATTGCGGCAATCACGGCCTGCATGGCCTGGGATGCGAGCAGCGGAATCAGGTTCGGGAAAATCTCGACGAACAGGATGCGCCACGGCTTCTCACCGGCCACCCGGGCGGCCAGCACATAATCACGCGAACGCACGGACATTGTGTAGCCGCGCAGCACTCGCGCGGGCCCGGCCCAAGAGGTCAGGGCCAGCACGCCGGCCACGAGGAACGCGGACTTGTTGGGCATGTAGCTGGCGATGACGATCATCAGCGGCAGACCGGGGATGACGAGCATCACGTTGGAGAGCAGCGAGAATGCCTCATCGGTAGCACCGCCGACGTATGCACCGAGGATGCCGAAGAAGCTCGAGAGGGCCACGGCCAGGATGCCGACCGTCACGCCGATGAACAGTGAGCCTCGGCAGGCGTAGGCCAGCTGCGCGAACACGTCCTGCCCGGTCTGGGTGGTGCCAAGCCAGTGTTCAGCACTGGGGGCGGTCAGGCCCACATCGCTGACTTTGTTCGGGTCCTGGACGAAGAACGGCACGACGATGGCGAAGAATGCGATGATACCGACAATCGTCAGGCCGATGGCCAGTTTCGGGGTCATGGGCGGGAGTATCGAGTCGGCTCTGCTCTTGCGCTTGTTGCCGCTCGGCGCCTGCAGTTCCTTCTTTTCGGCCTCGGTCAGGTTCGAGGCCGTCTTGGATGATGTTGCGGTTGACATGATGTCTTTCCTTTCAGCCCTGAGCCCGGGTGCGCGGATCGATCAGGCCGTAGATCAAATCCATGAACAGGTTGGCGCCGAGCACCGAGATGGTGATGATCATAAAGATGCCCTGCATGAGTGCGTAGTCGTTGTTCTGCACGGCGGTAAGCAACGCGAAGCCGATGCCGGGATAGGAGAACACCGATTCGGCCACGATCGAGCCGGCGACCACAAATCCCAGGGAGATCGCGAAGCCGGAAATCGAGGGCAGGATGGCGTTGCGGGCCGCGTAGGAGGTCATGATCTTGAAGCGGGACAGGCCCTTGGCCTCGGCCGTCAGGATGTAGTCCTCGGAGAGGGTGGAGACCATCATGTTGCGCATGCCGAGCATCCAGCCGCCAACCGACGACAGCACGATGGTGATGGCCGGCAGCATGCCATACTTGATCACCGAGGCGATGAACGCCCAGCTCCAGCCCGGGGTCACACTCCAGACGTCATAGCCGCCGAACAGCGGGAAGATCGGGTTCTTCAGGCCGAAGAAGTACAGCAGAATCAGCGCGAGCCAGAAGTAAGGGATGGACTGGAACAGCGTGGTGACGGGAATCAGGTTGTCAATCCAGGAACCGCGCTTCCATCCGGCAAGCATGCCGAGAATCGTGCCGAACACGAAGGCGAGAATCGTGGAGATGCCCACCAGACCGACCGTCCACGGCAGGGTGTTGCCAATCACGGAGGACACGGAATTCGGGAAGTAGGTCACGGAGACACCGAGATCACCGCGGAAGATGTTGCCGAAGTAGCTGAGGTACTGCTGCCACATCGGCACCGAGGAATCAGAACCAAGCATCAGCTCGACGGCGTGGCGGGTGGCCGGGGTCACCTGGCCCTTCTGAGAGAGCTTGGAGATCAGCTGATCGACGGGATTGCCGGGCATGATGCGCGGCAGGAAAAAGTTGAGCGTGAGCGCGGCCCACAGAGCAATCAGGTAAAATCCCAGTTTTCTCAAGACGTATTTCATGATCTGTCCTTACTGCTTCGGTTCGAGATGCTGCAGGATGATGCCCATGTCCCAGGCCTTCCAAGCGGCGGGCAGTGCATACATGTTGTCTTCGGTAGGCCAGCCGGTTACCTTGGAGTCGTTGAATTCGGTGAGCATCGAGTTGATGTAGACGGGAATGTACGGCACGTCGTTGGCGATTTCCTGCTGGACGATGGCGTACTGCGCCTTGCGCTCGCCCTCATCCTCGGTGGCCGCCGCGTTGGCGACCGCCTTGTCGACGACCGGGTTCGAGTAGCGGGCGTAGTTCTGACCGCCGGAGGTGTCGCCGACCTTGACCATGTTGTCGGTAGTGTAACGCGGATTGTACGTGTAGTACGGATCTGAGGTGACGCCGAGTCCAAGCGAGTCAAGCGAAAGCTGGTAGTTGCCCTTCTGCTCGTTTTCATTCCACTGGTTCCACGCCATCTGGGAGGAGACGATCTCAATGCCGAGCGGCTTGAGCTGCTGCTTCAGGGTGTCGTTGATCAGGATGTAGTCAGACCATCCGGCCACTGTCTGGATGGTCATGCTCAGTTTTTCGCCGTTCTTGTAACGGTAGCCGTCCTTGCCTATTTTCCAGCCGGCGTCCTCGAGGATTTGCTTGGCTTTGTCCGCATCGCCGGTTTCCGGCGTGTACTGCAGGCTGTCGTCGGTGATCCATTTGGTATCGCGGTCGGGCATGAGCATGGTGGGCGAGCCCATAGCTCCCGAGCCTGCGCCGGCAAGGACGTTGAGCTGGGTGCGATTCATGCCGTAATAGATGGCTTGGCGCACGGCCGTGTCGGTCTGCGGCCCCTTGCACCCGGCTTCGGCATTCGAGCAGGTCATGACCACGGTGGTCAAGCGGGGCGTGTTCACGGCGGAGATGCGCGGGTAGTTCTTGAGCAGCATCTTGTAGCTGGGGATGTAGGCGCTCATCCAGTCGACCTGTCCGGCCATCAGCGTACTGGTGGCCGCGGAAGCGTCGTTCAGGGCCACATACCGCACGCCGTCGATCTTCGGTTTACCGTTCCAATAGTCCTTAAAGGCCTTGAAGCTATAGGATTGGTTGGTGAACTTATCCAGTTTGAACGAGCCGGTGCCGATCGGGTCGGCATTGGTGTAGTTCATCGGGTCCTTGACGTTCTTCCAGATGTGCTCGGGCACGATGGCCTGGCCGCCGAGGATGCTACCCTCCTGCATGTATGCGCCGGTGAACGGCTCATCGAATTCGGTACCGTCTGCGTTCTTGGTCGGGAAGATCAGTTTGACGTGAGTATCGTCGATGACCTCGGCGGTGCAGGCCGTGCCGTTGGTGTTGAGGGCCGGGGTGTTGTGGATCAGGTTGAAGGTGAAGGCCACATCCTTGGCGGAGAACGGCTCGCCATCCTGCCACTTGACACCTTTTCGGGTGGTGATGGTCAGCTCGGAGCCGTCTTCGTTCCACTCGTAGCCTGTGGCAAGCATCGGAGTCGGATCCTCATCCGAGGCGAGGTTGTACCAGTACAGGGTCTCGTAGATCACGCCCAGCGTGGGACCGAGCGCTGTGGGAGAGAACGGGTTGAAGTTCTCATTGAACGTACCGGTCGTTCCGGTGAAGATACTGACCACGGTTCCGCCAGCTGCCGTGTTCGACCCGCCGGAGCAGGCTGAGACAGACATCAGAGAAGCGATGGCGGCCAGCACTGCAATCGTGCGCCGTATGCCCTTTCTCACTTTCGACGTCATCGTCAATCCTTTCGATTGTTCTTGATTCTCCTTTGCCGGCTTCTTCACCGGCAATCTCCAGCGGTACTGTAACTCAACCGCTTAAGTAATTATGACGATAACTTAAGCGGTTGCGTAAATCAACCATGGCTGCGTCGCGCGTGTCTTATTGTTGTCGCAACTCACACTACGCGCCCTATAGCTTGAAAAATATTGCAATTACTTACTTTTACAAAAAATGTTGCATCAGATTTGTTATCGGATGCAACATTTTTCGTATACGTTATTTCACAGTATTGTACTGAACCACCTAATTATTCAGTCAAGCAGTTGTCACCGCTGCTCCTGAGGGATGGCGTGCTGTGCGATCAGCTGCTTGTACCATTTGAAGCTGTCTTTCGGGATGCGTTCCTCGGTCTCGTAGTCCGTGTACACGATGCCGAAGCGCTTGGTGTAGCCGAAGGCCCACTCGAAGTTGTCGAGCATGGACCACACGAAGTAGCCGCGCAAATCCACGCCGTCCTCGATGGCCTTGAGTGCGGCCTCGAAGTGCCGCTTCAGGTAGTCGATGCGCTTGGGGTCGTGCACGGCCTTGGTGCCGTCCACCTCGGTGACGACCCGGTCGCCGCCCTCGACCGCGATGCCGTTTTCGGTGACCATCAGCGGAATCTCTGGATAATCGTTATGCACGCGCATCAGCAGGTCATATAGGCCCTTCGGATCGATGTTCCAGCCCATGTCGGTGTGCTCGCCGGGCGTCGGCAGCCAGTCGACGTCGCTGGCACCAGGCGCGGTGCTCGGGCCCGTGGACTGCGGGAACTGCGGGCGTCCGCTCATCGTGACCAAGCCGGAGGAATAGTAGTTGATGCCGAGCACGTCCAGCGGCTGATGGATCTGTTCGAGGTCGCCGTCCTTGACGAACTCCCAATCGCAGATGCCCTTGGTGATGGCGAACAGCTCGTTCGGGTAGTAGCCGCGCAGCATCGGGTCGAGCCACACGCGGTTGCCGATCAGGTCGAGACGGTGCACGGCGTCGGCGTCGCCACGGTTGAACTGCAGGTTCAGCGTGACCGACAGCTGCGACCTGTCGCCGACCTCGCTACGCACCGCCTGGGCCATCAGACCATGAGCCAGATTCAGATGATGCACGGCCGGGAAGGCACCGGGACCAAGGCCCAGACCGGGTGCGTGCTCGGTGGCGCCGTAGCTCAGGTAGGAGGAGCACCACGGCTCGTTCAACGTGGTGTAGGTTTCGACGCGGTCGCCCAGACGGTGAGCCACGATGCGCGCATAGTCGGCCAGTTTGTAGGCGGTGTCGCGGTTGAGCCAACCGTTCCCATCGCCGAGGTACTGCGGCAGATCCCAGTGGTAGAGCGTGACCGTGGGCTTGATGCCCTTGTCGAGCAACGCGTCGACCACGCGCTCGTAGTAGTCAAGGCCCTCCTCGTTGACCGGGCCGTCCTCGGTCGGCATCACACGCGGCATGGCCACAGACAGACGGTAGGAGTCCACGCCCAGATCGGCGAGCAAATCGATGTCCTTCTGCCACAAATGGTAGGAATCACAGGCCACATCACCGGTATCGCCGTTCACGGTTTTGCCGGGCGTGTGGGAGAACGTGTCCCAAATCGATGGCGCGCGGCCGCCCTCGGTGGCGCCGCCTTCGATCTGATACGAGGCCGTGGCCGTACCAAACTGGAATCCTTCGGGAAATGTCATGGTCATATTGCTCCTTTGTCTGGCCATCATCGGTGTGGAGGATTACCCTCCACAGCGAGGGAATATGGGTTATACGTCGGGCTCTCACCGTGTCCGCGATACGCGGGTCTTGCATATCTCGGATCGTTGGGCAATAGTGTACCATGAAATCTGAAGCGGTTAAGTCGCTGTGTTGTGTACGGTTCTGGAACCATGTCGAGGAGAACGGACTCGTTCTCTTCCCACGCCAACGCCTGCCAGACGGCACCTTTCCGCTAAGACCCGCACCAAGCAAGGAAGTAGCATGCAGCAAATCACTCCCAACAACCCCGTGATTAGGACCATGGGCCGCATCGATATCGACGTCCCGGACCGCCCGGTATGGGTGTTCCCCTACACGCAGGCCACGTTCCGCTGCACCGGCACTTCGGTGGGTGTCCGACTGATCAATCGCCATAACTATGGCGACAGCACGCTCGGCGCGGTGATCGATGGCGTGCCTTATCGGGCGCGCATCACCGAGAATGACGCAGAAACCACCGTGATGCTCGCCGAGCATCTGCCGGACATCGAACATGAGGTGGTGGTCTATAAGCGTCAGGATGGCGAGCACTATCTGGAGATTACCGGCTTTCTCATTGACGATCAGGCCCGGGTGTTGCCGCCGGCCACACCTGCTCCCATCCGGCGCATCGAGGTATACGGCGATTCCGTATCGTGCGGCGAACGCAACGAAGCCGCGCTGTACACCGGCAAGGCCGATCCGGATACGGATCTGAGCCCCTACAGCAATTCGTGGTATTCCTATGCGGCCATCACCGCGCGCAATCTCGGAGCGTCAGCGAACATCGTGGCCCAAGGCGGTGCTTCGCTGCTGGACGGCATCGGCTGGTTCTGCGGACCGGATTACGTGGGCATGGAAAGCATCTGGGACCGCATCGAATACAACCCGTTCCTCGGCGAGACCAAGCCATGGGATTTCTCACGCTACACCCCGCAGGTCGTTGTTGTGGCGCTCGGACAGAACGACGCGCATCCAGTCGATTTCATGGCAGCGGACTATCAGGGCGAGCAGTCGGTCCAATGGCGGGCGCGATACGTCGATTTCCTGCGAACGTTACGAGGCAAGTATCTCCAAGCCACCATCATCTGCGCCACCACCGTACTGCAGCATGACGCCAGTTGGGATCAGACAATTGATGACGCCGTGCGTGTTGTCTCAACCGGTGACCGCAACAACGGCATCGCCCCGGACCCGAAGGTGCACCACTTCCTGTATTCGCGCAACGGTTCAGCCACGCCCGGCCACCCGCGCATCACCGAACATCAGGAGATGGCGGACGAGCTCACCACCTTCATCGAATCCCTCGGCCCTGCGATTTGGGACTGACCACCGTAGGCAACCCATCGGGACCCGCCGCTTACCATCAAAAGAGAGGAACTCACATGAGCGCATCACCACAGACGGCCACCGGCCCAGCACCCGGCGCCAACGCCAGCGGCGTGGACGAAAGCGCAGCCGAAGCCGCACGGAACAAGCCAATCGGCACCGCCGAGTTTCGGCCTTCCGCCATCTTCTCCCATGACATGGTGCTACAACGCGGCAAGCCAATCGTATTGTTCGGCACCGGCACGCCTGGACGGCCCGTCGTGACCGTGCTGAGCACGGTAGATGGCAGCGCACTGATTCGCCGTCAATCATCGCGCTCCATCACGGACAGTGTCAGCACCATCGGATCAATCGCCCCGGACGGCACCTGGATGGTTACGCTACCGCCACTGGAAGCCGGTGGACCGTACACGCTGACCATCTCCGACCGCACCAGCGTAACGCTTAAGTACTTTAACGTCATGGTCGGCGAAGTATGGATTGCCAGCGGGCAAAGCAACATCGAATTCGAACTGCACAACGACCGTGATGCGGATTCGGCCATCGCCGCATCCGATGATCCGCTGCTGCGCTTCTTCAATGTGCCCAAGTTCGGCGTGGTGGACAGCGAACTTATCGCGGCCGAGAACCAGTCGGCCTGGCGACCCTGCTCCCCCGATTCCTGCAGCACGATGTCCGCAATCGCCTATTATTTCGCACGCAAACTACGGCGGGACCTGGGACCCGACGTACCGGTCGGTATCGTCGATTGCTATATCGGCGGTACGTCGATCACCTCGTGGATGAGCGAGCACATGCTCACCGCCACCGAGGCCGGGCGCGGCTATCTTGACCGCTACCATCAGCAAATCGACGGCAAAACCGATCAGCAGTTCCACGACGAAACCGACTCCTGGCAACGCACCTTTAATGCGTGGAATGAGCAGATCGCCGCCGCACAGGCTGCAGAACCGGACATCACGTGGGATGTGCTCGACGCCCGGTACGGCGAGTGCCCGTGGCCGCCGCCCGTCACCCCGTTCTCCCAATATCACGTCACCGGCGCATTCAACGCGATGGTGCGCCGGCTGGCCCCGTTCTCTACGCGCGGCGTGCTGTGGTATCAAGGCGAAGAGGACGAGCAGCGGTACGCCTCGTATCGCGAACTGCTGGGTTGCATGATCGGTGAATGGCGGGCGTTGTGGAGCCGGCGCGCAGGCGGCGATTTCAGTGATAGCTACAATGTGGGGCGGATCGTCGCCGATGATGCCGCGCGCGGCCACGGTGCCGAACCAATCGCCGACACGCCTACCGCAACGGTCGAAAACGAGGCGGAACTGCCGTTCATCATCGTGCAATTGCCACGTTGGATCGATCAGAAGGAATACAACAGTGGCATTGATCGCATGTTCTGGCCTCATATTCGCGAAGCACAAGCCGATGCAGCACGTATCATTCCCGACGTGTATCTGGCGGTCACGTTCGACACCGGCGAGTTCAACAACATCCATCCGACCGACAAACGTCCGGTTGGCGAGCGCATCGCGTTGCAAGCCGAAGCCCATGTCTACGGGCTTCCCGTCCGCGCCGATGGTCCCGTATTCGTTTCGTTGGCATCCGCCGGCGAAACGGCCGATGAGCTGCAGGTGCGCTTTGGCAACGCCGACGGCCTGCATTTCGGACCGTGGTCTGGGAGCGACGACGCCGGGCACCTATCGGCAGTTCACTCGTCTGGATCCGGGGAAACAGAACCCTTGTGGACCGTGAATCGATGCGACGCGGCGGCTTCCGGCTTCGAAATCGCTGGATCGGACGGCATCTATCACCGTGCGGACGCACGGATCGAGGCCGATACCGTGGTGCTTCATGCCAACGCGGTATCGCATCCGATCTGCGCACGTTACGGCTGGTTCAGTTGGGGCCCGGCACCGCTGTTCAACGCCTTCGGCCTGCCTGCGGCCCCATTCCGGATTCGCAAGTAACTTCGCTGATGGCGCCTTACTGCGCTGCTGGCAAGCGCACGATGATGGTGGCGCCTTGGCCTTTGGTGCTGGTCACGTCGATGAATCCTCGGCTCAGGTCCACGGCGCGCTTGACCATCGCCATGCCGAGGCCGTTGCCTTGTGCGGCGTGCGAGGTATCGCCCTGATAGAACTTGTCGAACATGTGGGCGGCTTCGTCCGGGGTCATGTCGCAGCCGTCATCGCTGATCTCCACCGACACCATATTGCCGTGCGAGCGCTGTGTGAAGCTCACATGGCCGCCTGATTCGGTGTATTTGAGCGCGTTGCCGAGGATATTGCTCCAGATGAGCGTGGTGATGCCAAGGTCGGCGTGCACCATCGCACGGTCTTCCAGGTCGCAGCCCAAATCGATGTTCTTTTCGGTGAACAGGTCGTCGAGCGTGAGGATCTCGTCGGTCAGCTGACGGGTCAGGTCGTAGTCGACGGCCTGGGAGACGATGGTCTGGCTTTCGAGTTTGTTGAGTTTGAGGTGTTGGTCACGAGCGCGTTGAGTCGTTCGGACGCGGAGATGATGGTCCGTACGCATTCCTCGCGCTGGGCCTTGTCCATATCCATGTCACGCATCATGGTCGCGTAATTCTTGATGGCGGCCAGAGGATTGCGGATTTCGTGGCTCACATTGGAGACGAAGTCGTTTTTCATGGTTTCGATGCCGCCCAGTTCCTCGACCATGGTATTGAAATCGGCGAACATCTGATCAGTCGAATTCCGAACGCCCGAATTTTTGCGCACTTTAGTCCGGCCTTGAAATAGAAGCATGGTTCGTGTCCCGCCAACACCAAGCCGACGGAACTCATCAACATGGGTTTCAACCGCGCACTCGGCACAATCCATCTTCTCGCGTCACAGACAGTGGGCCATATACAACGGCAGCTTGATGCGTTCTCCATCCACTTCGAGTTGGCGGGGATGCAGAACGTATTCCTTGCCCAATCGTTGGGCATACCTTTTGCGGAATTTGTCGAGCGAAGACACACCGTATCGTTTCGTGGATTTCACTTCGATCGGGCTGATGCGAGGTTTCATCGCGGCATTATCGTATTCCCGAACGATGAGGAAGTCTATCTCCATGGTTTTCGAGGCATCCGTTCTATCCGAGCGCGAGAAGAAATACAGTTTGCGCCCATTCGCCCGGAATTGCTGAGCCACCGCATTCTCCACCAGCATCCCTTCGTTGAGCGAGAGTTTATCGAACAGAATATCCCGGTACACATCATCCGGCGTTGTCTCTCGATCGGCAAACGCCTGCGACACCAGCAAACCGGTATCCGCCATATAGCATTTGAATGAATCGTTATCTTCGTACAATCCCAGCCCCACCAAAGGGTCAGTCGAATTACGGCACAGGTTCACCAAGCGGGCGTCTTCCAACCAGAAGAACGCCGAATCGTATTCACGAGATCGAGCCCCCTTATCGACCGATGCCAGAGTGAATCGTTTCTCATGCTTGGACAGCTGCCCTGGAATCTGAGCGAAAATGCCCCGCACGTGGCCGGCATCGCCATTGGCGAACTTGCCGATATCATCACTGTACAGTTGCAGGATGCCACGCTTGATCAAATCCACCTCGCCAAAATCACGCTGCTCGACATAATCGGCAACCACCTGCGGCATACCGCCCACCAGCAGATATTCGCACCACAGCCTCATCCCCCGTTTATGCAGAGCATCAGGCAACGGGACCAGACGCTCGAACGATTTACGAATCGTTTCAGCAAGCAGCTCCTCCCCCATAGCCCAGCAGAACTCCTCAAAATCGAGCGGCCCCATATCCATTTTCCGTTCCTCGGAGGGAATGACGATATTCGCCACATTCCTCTTGATGGAGATCAGCGAACCAGTTTCCACATAGTCATACCGGCCATCCGCAACCAGATATTTGACGAGCTCCCTCGCCGCCGGATACCGCTGCACCTCGTCGAAAATAATCAACGATTCACGCTCGTACAGTCGCTTGCGGTAATACGCAGACAACAGCATGAAAAATGTGTCAAAGTCATCACGCTGGTTTTCGAAGATGTCGCGAACGTCACGCGGCAAACGCGCGAAATCGATGAGAATATATGACTTGTACTGAGTGCGGCCGAATTCCTCGACAATGGTGCTTTTGCCCACACGGCGAGCGCCTTCGACGAGAAGAGCCTCACGCCCACCCGCTTTTTGTTTCCATGCGATCAGCTTATCCAGCATCTTGCGCTTCAACATGAGCAATCACCTCATTACACGAAGACAACAGTATGGACATATGCTATTTTACACGAAAACAGAAGTATAGAGGTAGCCGATTCTACACGAAAACAACGGTATAAGGACGCAAGCCGAACCGGCTCACCCCCCCC